>Ga0307988_1001449_pt1 | contig 13268 bp, 17 predicted proteins | sample EllFjometagen183_FD_203166 | JGI IMG/M metagenome (GOLD analysis project Ga0307988, IMG submission 203166) | Marine microbial communities from Ellis Fjord, Antarctic Ocean - #183 | ecosystem: Environmental > Aquatic > Marine > Unclassified | place: Southern Ocean | collected 2014-10-08 | reverse complement strand
AGCAGTGTGACTGGATTCCGGAATTGGATATCGAGCAGAAACCAAAGGGAAAAACCTTGTATTAAATGTTGGGTATTCAAATCCTGTTGATTTTATGCTTCCTGAAGGGATAATTGCCAATGTTGATAAGAACACGGAAATTACCCTGACTGGTATAGATAAAGAACTTTTGGGGCAGGCAGCAGCAAATATCAGGGATATAAGACCTCCAGAGCCTTATAAAGGCAAGGGCATTATGTATTCAGATGAAAGAATTATCAGAAAAGCTGGTAAGACTGCTGGTAAAGACTAATAGGTGGGAATATAAAGATTATGGGAAATACATCACCAAGGCTTGTATCAAGGCTTAAAAGAAAAAAACGAATCAGAAAGAACATTTTCGGAAACCAGGATCGCCCAAGAATGAGTGTGTTTAGAAGTGCAAAACACATCTATGCACAGATCATTGATGATACAAACGGAACAACTCTTGTATCTGCCTCCACTCTGGATAAAGAATATAAAGAAAATCCAGTAACAGGCAAAAAACAGGAAATTGCAAAAGCGGTTGGAAACCTTGTAGGCAAAAGAGCTCTTGATAAAGGAATTACAAAGGTGGTTCTGGACAGGAATGGATTTTTGTATCATGGTCGTATCAAAGCGCTTTCAGACGCGGCTCGTGAAGCCGGTTTGAAATTCTAAATAAGGAGGAAGACCCTTGGCAAGACAACAGATGGAAGATAATGGATTAATAGATAAAGTTGTAAGGATCAACCGTGTCGCAAAAGTTGTTAAAGGCGGTCGAAACTTTAGTTTCAGCGCTTTGGTTGTGGTCGGTGACGGCGAAGGCAGTGTTGGCTATGGCCTTGGTAAAGCCACAGAAGTTCCTGAGGCTATAAAAAAAGGCATGGAAAAAGCCAAACGTAATATGGTTAAAATATCCCTATTAAACGGTACCATCCCTTTTGAGGTTCTTGGTAAAGCAGGTGCAGGCCGTGTCCTTTTAAAACCTGCATCCCCTGGTACCGGTCTTATAGCCGGCGGCGGCATTCGTGCAGTCCTTGAAGCAGTTGGCGTTACTGATATCTTGACTAAATGTATTGGCACTCATAATACCCAGAATATCGTCAGAGCAACAATGGCTGGCTTAGAGTCCCTTTGTTCCAAAGAAGAAGTTGCTAAAAGACGGGGTCTTAACCCTGAAGATATATAAAGAGGTCCACAATGGCTGATAAACTCAGAATTACGCAAATAAAAAGCACAATAGGACGACCTTCAAAACATGGACGGATTATTCGTTCTTTGGGTATCAAACGAATGCACCACACAGTAGAACATAATAATGATCCTGTCATTCTAGGGCAGATCAAAAAAGTTTCTCACTTGGTGAAAGTAGAGGAGGTGTAATATGCAGCTTCATGATCTAGCACCTGCCCCTGGCAGCAGAAAAAACAGGAAAAGGGTTGGTAGAGGACCTGGATCTGGTATGGGAAAAACTTCCACCAGAGGACATAAAGGATTGAAAGCCCGTTCAGGAGGAAATGTAAGACCTGGATTTGAGGGCGGTCAGATGCCTATCTACCGAAGGCTACCCAAACGTGGTTTTAAAAATATTTTTAAAACAAACAATGCAGTTTTAAATATCAGTGATCTGGAAAGATTTGAAGATGGTGCAACCATTGATATTGATATCTTGAGAACTGCCGGACTTGTTAAAGGCAAAGTAGACGGAGCTAAAATTCTGGGTAATGGCAGCACAGAAAAAAAGTTTATTGTAAAAAATATCCTTGTTTCTAAAACCGCTAAAGAAAAGATAAAATCTGCAGGCGGCAGTGTAGAATAATTGATGTTTCGTATAATTAAAGACAGAAGTGATGTAAGGAAATTATAGATGATCGAGAACAGCTACCAGAATTTACTTAAACTTCCTGATTTAAAACGCAAACTGCTCATTACACTTGCTTTATTGTTTGTGTATCGTGTTGGAGTACATGTCCCTACACCCGGGATTGACGGGGCTGCTTTGGAGTCATTCTTTGCAGCAGCATCGGGAACATTATTCTCCATGTTCAATATGTTTTCAGGTGGAGCCCTGGAAAGACTTTCCATCTTTGCCCTGGGCATAATGCCTTACATCAGTGCATCAATTATTTTAGAATTGATGACTGTGGTTGTACCCCACCTTGCTCAATTGAAAAAAGAAGGTGATGCAGGACGGAAAAAGAAAACCCAGTACACTAGATATGGAACTGTTGTGCTTAGCATTATTCAAGGATTCGGTATCAGTGTCGGGCTTGAATCAATGACCTCACCAGCTGGTGTAGCCATTGTTCCTTATACTGGATGGGCATTCCGTCTGATCACAATTATTACCCTGACAGCTGGTACATCCTTTATTATGTGGCTGGGAGAACAGATTACTGAAAGAGGAATAGGCAATGGTATTTCTTTAATTATTTTTGCTGGTATTGTTGCCAATTTGCCGTCGGCCATAGGAAATAGTCTTCGTTTAATGAGTACTGGTGAAATGGGTCTTTTTTCATTGATCATTCTGTTGGTTCTTATGGTTGGGGTTGTTGCCTGTATTATTTACATGGAACAGGCTCAACGAAGGATACCAGTGCATTATGCAAAAAGGGTTGTTGGCAGAAAAATGTATGGAGGGCAAACCTCCCATCTTCCATTGAAGATCAATACTGCCGGGGTTATTCCGCCTATTTTTGCATCATCTATTATCATGTTTCCAACTACATTGGCGCAATTTATTAATATGCCGTTGATGCAGACCTTGGCTGCAATGTTCAGTCCTGGAACCATCTGGTATTATCTTCTATATATTGGGTTTATTATTTTCTTTTGTTTTTTCTATACAGCCATTCAGTTTAATCCTGAAGATGTTGCTGAAAATATGAAAAAGAATGGAGGATATATACCCGGCATCAGACCAGGAAAAAGAACTTCCGAGTATATTGACAGAGTGTTAACCCGGATTACTGTTGGCGGCGCTATTTATGTCTCAGCCGTATGTGTCCTACCAACCATGCTTATGGATAAATTTAATGTTCCATTTTATTTTGGCGGCACAGCACTCTTGATTGTAGTCGGGGTCTCCATAGACACTATTTCCCAGATTGAGTCCCATTTGATTACAGGTAATTATGATGGATTTATGGGACGCTCAGGGGCTAAACGTATACGGGGTAGATCCTGAAAAAGGTTTGAACCAATAGGAGATGAATTAAGATTATGGCAAAAGAAGAACCCATTAAGGTTGACGGGAAGGTGCTTGAAACACTTCCCAATGCCATGTTCAAAGTTGAGTTGGAAAATAAACATGTTTTGCTGGCACATATTTCCGGGAAAATGAGAATGCATTTTATAAAGATTATTCCCGGGGACAGGGTGACTGTTGAAATATCACCCTATGATTTGAGTCGTGGCAGAATTACATATAGATATAAATAATTTTTTTATCAAATTAGTTTACACAATAAATTTCAGATAAGAAATACAAATCAAGATTAGGAGTAGATGGATGAAAGTTAGAGCATCTGTTAAAAAAATCTGTAGAGATTGCAAAGTAATAAAAAGACGTGGTGTCATTAGAGTAATTTGCATAAACAAACGCCATAAACAGCGGCAGGGATAGGGGGAAAAACTTTGGCACGTATCGCAGGAGTAGATTTACCAAGGGATAAACACGCATGGATCGCTTTAACCTATATTTACGGTATTGGAGGAAGCAGGTCCAAGCTGATACTGGCAAAAACAGGCATTGATCCTACTACAAAAGCAAATGATCTGACAGAAGAGCAGGTCAATGAAATCAGAAAAGTCATTGATGCTGAATTCAAAGTTGAGGGTGAACTCAGATCCGAAGTTTCCATGAATATAAAACGGCTGATGGACCTTGGATGTTACAGAGGCCTTCGTCACCGTAAGGGCCTTCCCTGTCGTGGTCAGAGAACCAGTACCAATGCCAGGACCAGAAAGGGTCCCAAACGGACAGCAGTCAAAAAGAAAAAGTAGTATAATATAAAAAGGTAACATAAAGTTATGGCAAAAAAGTCTAAAAAAGCTATCTCTAAAAAACGGGTAAGAAAGAATATTTCCACAGGCATTGTGCATATTCAATCCACGTTTAACAACACCATCGTCACCATAGCTGATGAAAACGGGAATACCATATCATGGTCCAGCGCAGGTGTGCAGGGATTTAAAGGTTCCAGAAAAAGTACTCCTTTTGCAGCAAAACTCGTGGCAGAAGATGCGGGTGCAAAAGCAATGGAACATGGCATGAAAAATATTGGTGTATATGTAAAGGGGCCTGGCCCTGGAAGAGAATCTGCCTTGAGAGCGCTACACGCACTTGGATTCAATATTTCAATGATCAAGGATGTTACCCCGGTTCCCCATAATGGATGCCGCCCGCCAAAAAGAAGAAGAGTATAAGATTATTTGAATCAAGGTATTTGTATCCAGCTATTGGGATTGAAAAAGGAGGAAAACTTTGGCACGTTACAGAGGTTCTGTTTGCCGTCAGTGCAGACGAGAAAATATTAAGCTTTTTTTGAAGGGTGACCGTTGCTTTTCAGATAAGTGTAGTTTTGATAGAAGAGGATATCCCCCGGGACAACATGGTCAGAAAAGAATTAAACATTCTGATTATGGTATGCAGCTCAGGGAGAAACAAAAGGTTCGTAGAATCTATGGGATTTCTGAAAAACAATTTCGAATCATGTTCAAAAAGGCAGACCGGCAGAAAGGTATTACCGGTACAAACCTTTTAAGTATTCTTGAAACCCGTCTAGACAACACTGTTTTCAGACTTGGATTTGTAAATTCCAGAAATCAGGGAAGGCATTTTGTACGGCATAATCATTTTACCGTGAATGGTAAAAAGGTTAATATCCCTTCATTTCAGGTGAAAAAAGGTGATGTAATAGAATTGCGTGAAAAAAGCAAAAAAGTTCAGACTATTTCTGATTCCCTGGAAGCAATAGTCAGAAGGGGAGTTCCCCAGTGGCTTGAGATTAATAAAGAGAATTTCAAAGGTCAGGTTCTTGCTATTCCAACACGTGAAGATATCACACTGCCGATCCAGGAACAATTGATCATAGAGTTATACTCAAAATAGGTACATCATTATATATGGTTTATCCAAATATTTATTCAGGAGATATAAATGTCATCTGAAAAACTTGCATATGTAAACTGGCGAGAGATGATCAAGCCGGAGAAGCTTGATGTGACCACGACTTCAACATATGGTAAATTTGTATGTGAACCCCTGGAAAGGGGGTATGGTATTACAATCGGTAATTCTCTGCGAAGGATCATTTTATCATCTATATATGGCGCTGCTATTGTATCTGTGAAATTTGATGATGCTCTTCATGAATATAGCGTCATATCTGAGGTCCGAGAAGATGTATCCGAGATTATTTTAAATCTAAAAGAACTAAAGCTCAAGGTCGATGACATTGAGGAAAAAATACTGACCCTGCATTTTAAGGGCGAGGGCAACGTTACTGGTGCTGATATTGTTAGTCCCGATGGAAAAGTTGAAGTTCTTAATACTGAGCAGCACATTGCTACTTTGTCTAAAAATGGTTTGCTGAACATGACAATGGTTGTAAAAACTGGAAAAGGGTATGCTTTATCATCTGCAAACAAGGATGATGATGCCCCCATTGGGACCATACCAATTGATTCAGTGTTTTCTCCCATTAAACGGGTTAAATACGTGGTTGGCACATCCAGGATAGGTCATAAAACCGATTATGACAAGCTTACCCTGGAAGTGTGGACCGATGGTAGTGTTACCCCGGATGATTCATTGGCCTATGGGGCTAAAATTCTTAAAGAACAGATGAATCCCTTTATCAATTTTGATGAAGAGATGGAACCCGACGACATTGAAGAAAATTCTGATGATTCAGAAAAAGGATTTAATGAAAATGTTTACCGGTCAGTTGATGAACTTGAATTATCTGTAAGAAGTTCCAATTGTTTGAAAAATGCCAGGATTAACACCATTTATCAATTGGTCCAAAAAACAGACAGTGAAATGCTTAAAACCAAAAATTTTGGCAGAAAGTCATTAAATGAAATTAAGGAAGTTCTCGTTTCCATGGATCTTTCCCTGGGCATGGATCTTGAGGGGTTTGAACCACCAGAAGACGAGAACATTCAGGAAGGAGAATAAATTCCATGAAGCATAGAAAATCTGTATTAAAACTGAACAGAACATCAAGCCATAGAAAGGCTATGTTTAGAAACATGGTAACTTCTCTGTTCAAACACAGCAGCATTAAAACAACTGAACCCAAAGCAAAGGGTTTACGAAAAATTGCCGATAAAATGATCACCCTTGCAAAGAGAGGTGACTTACATGCCAGAAGACAGGCGCTTGCTTTTATTCGGGAAAAAGATGTTGTTCATACACTGTTCAATGAAGTTTCAGAGAAGTTTGATTCAAGGCAGGGCGGTTATACAAGAATTATAAAACTAGGCCCTAGAAAAGGTGATGTTGCACCCATGGTTCAGATTGAATTGATTTTAGACTGATTATCTTTTTTTAAAAAATAAGTTTAAAATCCCTGATAAGTTTATGCTTATCAGGGATTTTTGCGTTTATACTTTTGGTATAATCGGCATTGTTTTATTGTGAGTATCAAGAATATTTCTGACAATGGTCAAAAGATCTCTATTCTGTAATGGCTTATGAAGATATTTTTTTATCCCTATCTGCATGGCACGGGTTTTGGAAATATTTTCACTATAACCGGTACAGAGGATAATGGGCATAAAGTTATTGATATGAAGCACCTTTTGGGCAAATATGTCACCTGTCATTTTGGGCATAGTCATATCAGTAATGATCAAGTCAAAGCCTTTGGGGTCGAGTTTAAAGGCTATCAATGCATCTTCTCCGTTTTCAAAAGAATGTACAGTGTAACCAAAATTTTCTAATAATTCTTTTGTCAGCAGGCGAATCGCTTTTTCATCATCAACCACCATGATGGTTTCTTTTCCCCCCCTTGGTTTACCAAGGTTTTTTTTTATATGTTGCACGGGAAAGTCTTGTTCAACAATAGGCAGATAAACAAAAAAACTTGAACCGATTCCAAGTTTACTTTCGGCATGGATTATCCCGCCATGTTCTTCTACTATTGCATGGACCAGGGCAAGTCCGAACCCTGTTCCACGGCCCACTCCTTTGGTCGTAAAATATGGATTAAAAGCTTTTTTAAGGGTTTTTGGGTCCATGCCATGGCCGGTGTCAGTGATTTCCAATTTTAGATAGTTACAGGCGGCTTGAAGCTGAACCAGCAGGTCAATATGGATTTCTTTGGAAAGGACTTCTTTCTCGATATCCTGTAGCTGAACGGTTAAAACACCTCCTGTTTCAAGCATGGAATGATATGCGTTGGTGCAAAGGTTCATGATTACCTGGTGCATTTGTGTATGGTCTGCCATCACCATGGACCTGGATTGGATTTCTATTTTAAAGTCAATGGAGGTTGGAATTGAGGACCTAATCAATTTTAGCGATTCTTTAATAACCAGATATAATTTAAGGGGATGTTTTTTATATTCTGTTTGGCGACTGAATGTGAGAATTTGCTGAACCAGGTCTGCTGCCCGCTGGGCACCTTTTACGATCTGGGCAATATGTTTGCTGGATTTTTCAGGAGTATGAATGGTCATTTCCGCCAATTGGGAATAGCCGAAAATACTGGATAGAATATTGTTGAAATCATGGGCAATACCACCTGCCAGGGTTCCAATGGCTTCCATTTTTTGGGATTTTTCAAGTTGTATGGCAAGGTGTCGTCTTTCTTGTTCTGCCTGTTTCAGCTCAGTTATATCCCTGGCTTCAGCAATGAGAAATTCAATAAGTCCAGAATTGTTATATACAGGCTTGATGGAAATATCAATATCTCTGGGGTCACCTTTTCCGTCCCTTATTGTAGTCTCCATCCTGCATAATTCCCCTTTTCCAGCCTTGTGGATAGCGGTTTTTACTTTATTTCGGCTTTTGAGTTCATCTTTCCACCAAAGTGTCTCCCAAAGGGGTTTAAGCAGCGCATCTTCTTCTGTACATTCTGCAAAATTCAGAGCACTCTGGTTGACCTCTTCAAGGGTACCTTGAGGAGATAAAATACAGGTATACTGAAATGACTGATTAAAAAGTTCTCGAAGCTTTAGTTCATTTCCTACCAATGCTGCCTGGGTATCCCTGTTTTTTTCTATTTCATTGTTCAGTTTTCCGTGGTAATCCTCCAAGCGGTCCATGAAAGAGTTAAAATGTGTGGAGAGTTGCCCAAGTTCGTCAGGGGCTTCATAGTCCATTCTGATGGAAAAATCGTCCCTAGTTCCGGTTTCAAATTTTTGAATTAATTTCTCCAATGGTCTGGTTATAGAACGACTGATGATATATGTCAGGAAAATGGTAAAAAGCAATGTAATAACCAACCCAACGAATAAAAAAGATGAAAGGGCCTGCAAAGGGGAAAATATTTCTTTTACATAGCCTGTGGTTCCAACAATCCATTTGAATCCGGGTAAATGTTTAAAAATAATGATTTTTTCTCTGGCTTGGGCTTCGTCTGGGTTTTTCCAAAAGTATCTTAGTTTCCCGTTTTTCATGGAAATGATCTGGCGGATAAATTCATTGGGCTGATTGTTCCTCGATAGCAGGTCAGCTCCCTGAAGGTGAGGGTGTATAACGGCTGTACCTTCTTCATCAAGCACAAATGCATATCCGCTTTTTCCTATAGTAAAGGAAAGAATATCTTTTTTAAAATCATTAATATCTACCAAATCGCTGAATTCATTGCGATAGGAGGAGACAGAAATGATCCAGTCCAATGGTTTGTAATATGCCATATACAGCGCTTTGGGACGTTTATGGGGCTCTCCAGGGTTTTTCCAGTCATATTCCAGATAGCCGTCTTTGATTTTTATCTGCTGTTTAATGAAATCAAACCCTAAGACATTGGTGCCTTTTAATTTATCATTTGGATGTATAATTATATTGCCCTTACTGTCTATACAATAAATATACCCGCTGATACCAATTGATTGATTCAAAAAAATTTCTTCAATGATTTTGATAGCCTCTTTACGGGGTAACAAACCTGATTGATATTTATTATAGTAATATTCAGTAAGGTCTAAATTTTTTTCTGCTATGGCCTCCAGGCGATTCTTAATGGAAATGCCCGCTGAAGTCTGGATCAGGTTTGATAACGATGTCGTGGCATTATTGAGTTCATTTTCAATACTGGTTACCAGTATTTTTTTTACCTGATAATAAGCAATGATTGTAACGGCAAGGATCAGTGGAACAAAGACTAATAGAAAAGAGGCAAGCAGCTTGTTCCTGAATTTGAATTTTTTAAATAGCATATACCATGTACAATATCATATTACGGCTTGAAATAAGCAACGTTATTCAGTTATTTTTTGAATTTACAAAAAGTTTTTTTTATTCAAGTCACAATTTAGAGTACTATATTGCCGGGGATAATTAAAAATATTTTTCTCATCGTCTTAAAACCAGGTATATGAGATTTCAAGGTTCCAGAATTTTTTTATTTTGTTTGGCAAGATAGAGCTTTTTGTCTGCAGCCTTTAATAGTTTCTTAGAAGAATCAATACCTTTTTCAGAGATAGTGGAAATACCATAACTCAATTTAACAGAAAAAGTCATATCATTTACAGACAAGGGGGCTGATCTAAGATTTTTTTTTATTCTTTTACTAAAATGCTCCGCCTGGGTTTTGCTGGTGGAAGGAAAGATGACAACAAATTCGTCGCCGGCAAACCTTGCCACAATATCAGATCCACGCTTGAGCAGGGTAAGCTGGTCTGCAACAAGGCAAAGTGCCCTGTCCCCATTATCGTGGCCAAAGGTGTCATTGATGGATTTAAAATCATCAAGATCCAAAAAAAGGAGGGCCAGGTCTGTGTTATACCTTTTTGCACGTTGAAATTCCCTTTCAAGTATTCTTTCCATAACCCCGCGGTTCAGCAGACCCGTAAGTGAATCATGGAAAGCAAAAAATTTTAATTGTTCATGGGCAGTAACATTTGAAAGACATAGAGAGACCTTAAGGGCAAGTTGTTCCAGTAATGAAGTATCAATCCCAGGTTCAAATCGTTTTTTATTGTTGTCTGCCTGGTTAATACTACCTACAATTTCCCCGTCCAATGTAATGGGCGCAATGGCAATGGAGCCGATATCATAACCAGCTATTTCCGGAACCAGGGCATGAAAAATATCTGGATTCTCATTGGCTAATAATGGTTTTAATCGGTTTTTAGTAATGGACAGAAATTTTTTTTTTGATATAAAGGCGGTGGATGTCCTCAATAATTCAGAATCTTTGATATCATTCAATTGTACGGCTATACTGCTTTCTTTGATAATTGAAATCCATATATGGGGGATAGAAAATTTATCACTGATTTCACATAATAGCTTTTCAAAAAAATCTTGAAAATTCAATATGGTCAGTATGCTGATTTCTATTTCATTGAATTTTGTTGCAATTGCTTCGTTTTCTTTTAACCGCATCAAAAGAGATTGTGGAATTTCCATTGTAATCAAATCCTGATATTTTTTATGCCTAGGTCCAATATTTTCAAGGCTTGTTATTTTCTGTCTCTTCCTTTAATGGGGATGGGCCGGAAAGTCAATATGAATAACAAGACAAGAATTTTTTGATTGATTTGTCCAAAATAGTACAATATAAATATATTCTTTTATATAATGTTTCAGATACCAATCAGGGAAAGTTAAGGTGGAAAGGACTATGGAATCTTTAAAAATACGCAATGGGTCTCTCATGGGGTGTGCAGCATTTATAATAGTGGTGGCTGGCATGAAAGAGGCTGCTGTCCTTGTGATTCCGTTTTTTCTGGCAGTATTTCTGGCTATTATATGTACTCCGCCGCTGTTCTGGATGAAAAAAAAAGGAATCCCAAGTTTTGTGGGTATTCTGATCCTCATGATAGCGGGAATTGCCGCTCAGATGATTCTGGTAACCCTTATTTCTTCCTCCATTGCCGATTTTTCCCGCAACCTTCCTTTTTACCAGGATCGACTGATATCGCTGATCCATGATAGCCTGCAGCTTTTGTCCCGGTATGGGATTGATGTGCAGGCGGATAAATTAACAGAAATGTTCAACCCCAGCCGGGTACTCAAGCTGGTAGCAAATACTCTAAATAGCCTGGGAGGGGTATTAACCAATACTTTTTTTGTTTTTTTAACTGTTGTATTTATCCTTTCCGAGGCAGCCGGATTTCCCAATAAACTACGCGCCCTTTCCATGGACAGAGATGCTGATCTTGACAGGTATTCAGAAATTATAGCCGGTGTGAACAGGTATCTTGGTATAAAAACCATGACCAGCATTGCAACCGGTTTGGCAATTACATTTTGGCTTATGTTTCAGGGAGTGGATTTTCCAATAATGTGGGGAGTGTTTGCCTTTTTATTTAATTATATTCCCAATATCGGCTCCATAATTGCTGCTGCGCCGGCAGTTCTGCTGGCCCTGGTCCAGCTTGGTCCTATACCGGCTGCTTTTGCCGGCCTGGGTTTTTTAGTTGTAAATATTATTATAGGAAGTGTGATTGAACCAAGGATCATGGGGCAGGGAATCGGTTTGTCCGCCCTAGTTGTTTTCCTATCACTGGCATTTTGGGGGTGGGTGCTGGGACCCGTGGGAATGCTGCTTTCCGTTCCCCTGACCATGGCTGTAAAAATTGCCCTTGGGGGCAAGACTTCCACCCGCTGGCTGTCAATACTTCTGGGTTCAAACAGGGAAGCAGCAAAATTTCTTGATGAAAAATAAAATAAAGTACAGACAGAAAGGAGTGGGTTGTTAAACAATTTTTCCGTAAAATTGTGAAGCTATTTTACTTGTGGTAATTTTTACACGCTCTATTTCCTCTTCGGATAGACGCTTTTTCCAGGTATCTAGGCTCGCTTTTGAATCTCTGGCCTGGTAGATGGGAGATGCTGCCTCCTTTGGATTCCTCTGTGAGGTATTTTTTCTTATATATCTCAGAATTTGCTTGTCAATGTCCAGCCCTAAATAATTAAATATCTTATGAAATTCTGATTCTGGATTCATTGCAATATCTTCATGCTTTATGAATAGCCACTTTGGATATTGATTTTGATAATCAAGAATGACGTAATGGAGAATATTCCATAGAAGGGCTGCTCTGTCTACTATATCCCAGGAACTATCGTTACTACACATAGCGTCAACACTGTCAGAAAATTGATTCAGCCAACCCTGCATCAAACCTTCTTGTTTTCGTAAGTTTTCAAAATGGAAATCCCATCCTGCCTTTTTCAGACTTCCAACAAATGCAAAGGGATTTCTTATCATGACAATCACCTTAAAATTGTATGTTTCGTGTAGCCATCCTGCGGAAAGAAGAGCTATTGGATCTTTAACAAGAATTCGGGGTCTTAACAAGAATTCAAGTAAAAAATGCTTACCAAAGCGCAATGGAGTTTTTATATCCATACCTGCGGCCACACATATTTTCATAGCATGTTTTAAAGGCGGTGATGAATATAAAAGGTTATTGAAAAAATTATAAATTTCTTTCTTTTGATTTGATGAGTGATAGTGAGAAAACCAAGTGTCCAGCTTTAAAGCCATTATTTGATTTGTATGATTGAGATTAAAAGGTTCATGCAGATACCTGACTCTATGATGCTGGGAGATAGTCCTGCCAACCCAAGTTGTACCTGATCGATGAGAGCCAGTAATCAAAATTGGATTCTTATTTTTCATATTTGAGATCTTTAATTATTTTCTCAGCCCTTCTGCTAACAAAGAACGAGGATATCGGGCCGTCATGGTTTGTTTGGTTTCTATGCAGGTATTTGTAAAAGTTTGGAATTTAATTGTCCACTCAATCAAATGGATCTGCCGATTAACTTGCTTGGTTTGGTTAATTGTATTGTAAGTAAAAATAGAGTAAACTTGAAAAAGAGTAAACATTTATATAGAAATAGTCAATAATAATTTGGATTGTCCGGGAAAAAATAAAAGGCTGTATAATTCGCATGATAAACTTGATTTTGTCGTAGGATGAGTTATTTTTTACATAAATCTTTTATTTTTTAGAAGATGAAAAATTAGTGTAGTAACTCAACTTTCTGAGGAGTAGATTCATACCCATTCCCCTTCCAGTTGTGACGTTCGACTATTTTTAAGGCCGAAATATACAATTGTTTTCCCCATTAT
>Ga0307988_1001448_pt1 | contig 13270 bp, 16 predicted proteins | sample EllFjometagen183_FD_203166 | JGI IMG/M metagenome (GOLD analysis project Ga0307988, IMG submission 203166) | Marine microbial communities from Ellis Fjord, Antarctic Ocean - #183 | ecosystem: Environmental > Aquatic > Marine > Unclassified | place: Southern Ocean | collected 2014-10-08 | reverse complement strand
AATAACAGGGCTTGTTGCAAAACGAAGACAAATGTATATTGGAGCACAGCCATATTATTTTTTACAAGGTAAAAAATTGGCCTCCCTCGGCGCCAATATACACATTTGAATATTTGCAACAAGCCCAAATAACCAATATCTTTAAAAGCAGAAAGCATATTCTACAGGCAGAACAAAGATGAGATTAAGCAAAATTAAATCATTTTACAATGAGTGCGTACGAGTATTCAAAATAACAAAGAAGCCAACAAATGAAGAATTTAAGGCAATTGTTAAAGTCTCAGGACTAGGAATACTTCTTATTGGATTCATCGGATTTATCATACATGTTATCGATCAACTCATAAGATAAGGTGAGATTAAAAAGTGGAAACTGAAGAACATAAAACACAAATTTTTGCTTTGCGAACAACAGCAAACAGAGAAGACCAAGTACTTAGTTTTGTAACAAGTAATGCAAAACGGAAAAAACTGGAAGTTTATACAGTCATCAGACCGCACGGCATGAGAGGATACATTTTTTTAGAAGCAGCAAACCGAGCAGATGCAGAACAAGCAGCATTTGGAGTTCCTTATGCAAGAGGAATTTTAGGAGAACCTGTAGAGTATAAAGAAATTGAACACATGCTTGAACAAGTTGCTAAAGAAATGAATATTCGTAAAAAAGATATTATCGAAATCATTAGTGGCGCATTCAAACGAGAAAAAGCTAAAGTTAGTCGAGTTGACAAACAAAAAGAAGAAGTAGTTGTTGAACTTCTTGAAGCTGCAGTTCCTATTCCCATCACGCTCAAAATGGATGCTGTTAAAGTTATCCGTAGAGATAGTGATGAAGACGAATAATTTTTTTAATTTAATTCTTAAATATTTATCTCAAACAGATAGATTGATCCATCTAAAAAAAATACAAATGAATATCAGAGCATAGTACAACAAGTTCTACTAAATAAATCATATACCTCCATCAACAAGTGCATAAAAGAAGACTTCCGAGGATAAAAAGCTCTTTTGACGATAAGTATATAAATAAACCAGCGTTTCAGGAAAGTACATGGCAAGACCACCTTCAAGAAATGCACCACAGACAACAGAAGAAATCCGCCGAGTACGATTACCTCGAGGAGAAGAAACAATGGGCTTACTACTAGCAAGACTTGGTGGAAGTAGATGTCGTGTACAATGTTTAGATGGCAAAGAACGTATTTGTAGGATTCCTGGAAGACTTAAAAGAAGCTTATGGGTACGAGAAAACGATATCGTTATAGTGCAACCCTGGGAATTTGGCGGGGATGAAAAAGGAGATATTATTTTCAAATACAGACCACCACAAGCAAAATGGTTACGATTAAAAGGTTATCTTGACGAATTTGATCAAAACGACGAATTCTAAAAAAATTATTTTTTCTGTATAAACTCATCTTTTACAAGAATAACAATTGCTATAATAACACCACAAATAATAGCAGAGTCAGCAATATTAAAGATGGGCCAGAAATGAAAATTAATCCAATCAATAACGCCATCATAGGCAATTCTATCAAAAACATTTCCTAAAATTCCGCTTGTTAACAAAGCCAAAGGAAAAAAAAGAGAACACTCATTCTTAACAAAAACAGCATATAAAATTACAAATAAAGCAATCAAACTAATTACAATAAATAAAATATTTGACCAAGAAACAGAATGTAAAAGACTGAATAAAGAACCAGTATTCTGTGTAAAAGTTATATCAACAAAATGACCTGATGTAAAAATATTGTTTAAGCGAACAAACTGTTTAGATGCAATGTCAATACCAAATACAACAAGAACAATACCAATAAACCAAAATTTTGAGGAATCTAATTTAGGAATTATTTTTTTCAAAACAATCACCAAGAACGTTTCTTTTTTTGATCTTCAAGCAAATGCTCAATCTTAATCATACGCTGACTCATAGCATTAAGTTCACTACGAATTGCATCAATTTTTAATTGTAACAATTCCATAGACTGATCTTTAGACTGAGGAGCTTGCTGTGAAGAAGGTGAAGAAGAAGAAACTTGACCAGACCAAGAAGGTTGCAAAGAATCAGTTTTTTCAATATAATCCTGTGCCAACTGTTTACCTAAAGGAGGAGTCTGTGGTGAACCTCTAGCAGGCATAAAAGAGTCAACAGGAGACGATGAAGGACTTGAGGAATGTGATGATGGTGGAGCTGATGAAGCGAAAGGATCAGCAGTCTGAGAAGATCCTGAGAGAGGATCAAAAGACGAAGATTCAGAAGGAGCACCAAAAGAATCCTGAGGTAGAGCAGAAGGATCATTTGCTGAAGCATCTAAAGGCGGCAAACCTGAAGAATAATCAGTTGTTGTATTTGCAGAAGGACTTGGAGAAGAACTTGGAGAAGAACTTGCAAAAGGATCGGAAGAATCATTAAAAGAATAATCATCCTGTTTTTTCCAAAACTGTAATTTATCAATAAAATGACTCATACTAATACACCCTTATTTAATGACATATTCATCTTAGGAATAGTAAAAGAATCCTTTAGACCATCAAGCGATTTAATATTTGAGAGTTGTAAAATACGAACAGTCAAGGAGTCTGGTTTAATACTAACATCACCAGAACGTGTTCTCTTAAAAACATATAAAACACCCTCCTGAACCATAGTTTGAACAAGAGCAGACATAAAAGCATGCGCTCTATAATCTGAATTTGAATTTCTTAAAGCCGATTCAATACTCATATTTAATTCTGTAAACAAAGAAAAATTTACTGTTGAAGTATTCAAAGCAGATTTCTCAATAAAAATACGAATGTGATCAGATTCCTCATTAGCACGGTCGTCAAGAATATCAATATCTAAAGGTTTGAGAGTTGTAAAATTAAAAGAGATTGCTTCAAAACCAGCAATATACTCATCACCATCTTGCAAGATATAAGTAGTATACTCTGAAGAAAATTCATCACTGAACTTACGAGCATCAGAAACTATAACCAGACCAACAATAATACCAACAACTAGAAGTATAAGAACGACAAGACCAATTGCTTTGAGAATACTATGAAATACTTTAAAGAACACAATAATAAGAACAATCGCAAAAACCAGTATAGCTACAGTTGGAATAATCAAAATAACACCTCTACAGAGAAGTTTGAATAATTCAAAGTTCCCTATACAAAACTTAAGAAAGAGTCTTTATAAATTTTTCCGAAGAGAACAAGTGTGAAAAAAAAAGAAGAACAAAAAAATTAGAAAAAAATAGTTAAAAAAGAAAAAATTATTCAGCAACTAAAACTGCATTAAGAACGGTTGTTTGGCCAGGTCTGCTTGTAATTCGAGCTTTACCCTTAGCGGTTTGAACAATAGAACCTTTTGTAAGAATATTTCGTCGAACATAGTGTCTATTAGCAGGGTTTTCACTGATGGTTTTAATTTCAACAGTTTCGTGCTTTTTAGTCTTAGGATTGTATACATTAGCAGAATTAACAGCTAAAGTTTTGTGTTTGGAGTTTCCACCGATAACACGTTCAACTTTTAAACGGATTGAACCAAGTTTTGTTAGTACAGGTAAACGACCTAAACGGCCTAGACGTTTAACAAGAACTCTCTTGTAGCGACCGCCTGTAGATTTTCTTTTTGATCGTAATTGTAGGATTGCCATAGTACTTGTGAGGAAACGATGTCTTGTTTTTAAACGTTGTGGTTTAAAAAGAGCAAGACTCAAAGAGGCTTAGCCGCTAATCAAGGGACTTTAGAGAATCTAAGAAGAATTTAGCGAGCAAGAACTTTACGAAGAACCTTACGAGCCTCAAGTCTTCCACGACGAACGAGATCTAAACGCGTTTTTTTACGAATATCATAAATAGAAATATCATCTAAAACTGGACGTATAAACACCAACGTCTTTTTTTTGAAATTGAAATTCTTAAGTGTATCGTCAATAATCTTTCGTTGCATAATAGCAATACTATTCTTAAGAATGGACAAAGAAGTTGAACGAGTTGTAATTTTTGAATTAAAGTAAGAAATATCGACTGCTATAATGACATCCATATCTTTAACAGTATCAAGAGGCAAGTTATTAGAAAGACTACCATCAACAAAAAAATTGTTTTTAATAGCTACAGGAGCAAAAACTCCTGGAACAGCAACAGAAGCAGCAAGAGCAATTTCTAAAGAACCCTTCCGAAATAATTTCTCCTTGCCCGTATTAATATTAGCTGCATTAACAATGAGAGGAATATCTAAATCTCGAAAAGTTTTTTTGCCAATAAAATCAAGAACATATTTTACTGTAGTCTCGGATTTAAGTAAGCCAGATTGTTTAAAAGAGAAGGATAGTAAAGACTGCGTATTAAGAGGAATAAAATAATCAAATATTTCTTTTGAAGATTTACCTGCAGCAACACAAGAACCAACTAAAGAACCAACAGAAGAACCAACAACCAAATTTGGAACAATACCATGTGATTCTAAAACTTCTAAAACACCGATATGAGCATAACCATGAGTGCCGCCACCACTTAATACAAGGCCAACAGTTTTTCTAGCAAAAGGATTCTTTACCATTTATATCTTCCCATACTTAAAATAATCATCCATCTCATCTTTAGTCAATTCAATTGTTTGTTCATAAGCAGGACCAGGATTTCTTGAAGAAGTTTGTTTCTGCTTAACACTCGGCCCTTGAGTAAATCGTTCAGTAAAAGATTTTCTTTTCCAAAGTAAGTAAAAACCATAAAGTAAACCAATAGCCAAACCACCCAAGTGCGCAGCATGACCAATGCCTGTTCCACCAAAAGCAAAACCAACAATATCAAACAATGCAAAAAGTATACCTGCAGTTCTCATAGACATAGGAATAACAAAAAAGAATAATACTTTTAATTTAGGAAGAAGAATAATTACTAAACCCAAAATACCCATAATTGCTCCACTTGCACCAAGTGCAAAAGTTGAAGGACTAAAAAATGCAAAAGCAAAAGAACCAACAAGACCTGCAATAAAATACACATACAAGAAGCGTTTAGAACCAATTTTCTGTTCAATAAGAGGACCAAAAATTAAAAGAGCATACATGTTAAAAAGTAAGTGAGTAAAGTTAGCATGCATAAACATAGAAGTAATAAGTCTCCAAGGTTCAGAAAGAAGTAAAGTACCTTGCAAACTAAATGCCAGATTAAAGGCATCACCAAATATTTTTTGTAAAAGGAAAATAAAGACATTTATCCCTATTAAAATAGAAGAAACGTTCTTTGTAAAAAGAGATTTCTTCACACCATACATTGCCATACACAAGTTCAAGAAGACATCATTTTTAAACTTGATGTATTTAGAATACAGATAAGGATGTGCAAAGACAAGTTTATAAATAAATAGTAATTTACGCAATCACAGGTGAAACAAGATGTCCATACGCAGCCCAATAGTTTCAGTTCTCGGTCATGTAGACCACGGCAAATCATCGATTCTTGATGCAATTAGAGATAGCAATATACTCGCAACAGAAGCAGGAGCAATAACCCAAGCAATAGGGGCATCAATTATACCCGCAACAACCATTCAAAAAAAATGCGGAACACTTCTCAAAGGATTAAACATAGAACTTACAATCCCAGGACTCCTCTTCATAGATACTCCAGGACACGCAGCATTTACCTCCCTTCGTAAAAGAGGAGGATCACTAGCAGATATAGCAATTGTTGTAGTTGATATTAATGAAGGATTTAAGCCACAAACCATAGAAGCAATAGAAATACTTCGAGCAGCAAAAACACCATTCATTATAGCAGCAAATAAAATAGATCTCATTCCAAGATTTCGAACAGAAAATAATAAGGAAAACTCAACAAAACCATTGCTTGGACTTATAGCAGAACAAGAAGCAAGCGTTCAACAAACAATAGATAGAAAAATTTATGAAATTGTAGGTCAAATGTATGAAAAATTCACCATTACTGCTGAACGATTCGACAGAGTTGGAGATTTTACAAACCAAGTTGCAATCGTTCCCATCTCTGCAAAAACACAACTTGGTCTTTCAGAAACGCTCATGGTTCTTAGTGCACTCGCACAAAAATACTTAGAAAAAAATCTTACGCTCAATGAAAAAGGTTACGGTAAAGGAACAATACTAGAAGTGAAAGAAGAAAAAGGTTTAGGAAAAACACTCGACGTTATTCTGTACAATGGAACACTCAACCTCAACGATACAGTGATTATCGGAGGAGTCCATGCACCAATAGTTACAAAAGTTCGAGCAATGTTTGAACCCGAACCTCATAGCGAGATGAGAGATAAAAAATCAGCATTCAATCCAGTAAAACAAGTTATTGCAGCAACAGGTGTGAAACTAGGATGCCCGGATTTAGACGGTGTTCTCTCAGGAATGCCAATTCTTGCTTGTGCAAAAGATGAAGCAAGTATAGAAGAAGCAAAAAGAATTGTTCAGGCAGAATTAGAAGAAGCACAAGTTATAACAGATGATGAAGGAATCATTATTAAAGCAGATAATATCGGAAGTCTCGAAGCACTTAGCGTTCTACTAAAAGATAAAGGAGTACTTATTCGAAAAGCAAGTGTAGGTCCAATATCCAAAAAAGATATTACTGAAGCAGAATCAAACTATGAACAAGATCCAAAAAGAGCAGTCATACTTGGATTTAATATCCCTGCAGTTCAATCTACAGATAGAATAAAAATTATTACAAACAATGTCATTTACGCAATCATAGACGTCTATGAAGAATGGGTTGAAGCAGAAGAAAAACGATTAACCGCAGAAAGACTCAAAGACCTCGTAAGGCCGTGCAAAGCAGAAGTACTACAAAACTGCATCTTTAGACAATCAAACCCCTGCATTGTAGGTGTGGAAATTAATTCAGGAACACTCACAACAGGAATGCAACTTATGCGACAAGGTGGAGAAAAAGTTTCTTACGTAAAAGAAATACAACTCAACAAAGAAAATGTCAAACAAGTAGAAAAAGGAAAACAAGCAGCAATAGCATTACCAAATATTACTGGCGGTAGACAAATACACGAAGGAGATGTGCTCTACACAAATATTTCGCCACCAGCATTTCGAGAACTAAAAAAATATAGCAAATTACTTAGTCCTGAAGAAATAGAAATACTCAAAGAAATAGCAGAAATAAAACGTAAAGAAAATCCTCTTTGGGGAAAATAAACTAAACAACTATACAAAAATGAAAGATGAACTTATTATACTCAATTCGCGAGAACGAAAACATATACGTCAAGCACTCACAGAACAATTTGGTGTAAGTGAAATTCCTGATCTTATCTATTTCTGTCTCAACAAAAAAGAAAAAGTATATGTTATCAATAAAGAAGTATTCGAATTACCAATAGATCACTTACGTTTGAACACATTTGGTCTCTACTTCGGCATGTTTATGAAAGACGGTTTTCGATTATCTATAGAAGGAAGCCAGATTATAGGACCAAAAGCAAAACAACAAATCTATACAATGAGTAAAAGAGAAAGAGATGATTGGTTGAAAGGAAAAGATCTCGAAACTAAAACAGACGACTTTGAACGACTCTACATGCTTATGCTATTTGAAAAAGACTTTATAGGTGTAGGAAAAGCAAAAAATGGAAAAATACTAAATTATATTCCTAAGTCACGAACACTCACAAACATATTCTCAGCAGAAGAAAACTGTGTTCAGTGTGAATAAACTATCTAGAATGAATAAATTATTCTTCAATAGAATATTTCTAAATCATACCGCCAAATACAGAATTGAGTAGAACGGAAAAAAGGAAGTACAAAGCAACAGATGCAATTGTAAATGCAGGAATATATTTTAATCCTCCCCGAATGTCCCCTTTCTCAATAATAGAAATAATCATAGAACTACAAATACCGATTGTTGATAAAGCCATGACAGAGAACTTTTTAAAATTATTAACGTCAATCTCGACATCAAAATTAATAGGCATGCTCATATTACCAACACCACTAAGTGAAGAGCCAAGAGACTGCGTGAAACCAATAATAATAGTAAGTAACTGAAAGGCCAAAGCAAACAAAGCAGGAGAAATAACAACAACGACAACACCAATAAAAATCATATAACTTACAGTTGCAGCAGACATTTCTTCACGCAAAGCTTTCGTTTTCTTTAAAGACTGAATAACCTTATCAATAACAGTTACAACCTTACCACCACTGTGAATCTCACCAACTATCAAACCAAGATTTCTTTTAAGAGTAGGTGAATTATACTTTTCGATAAATTCATCCAATGCTTCTGAAAGATCATTTCCAGTCATTACTCTCTTTGAAACAATAGTCATCTCTTCAGCTAGAAGACCGAACTCTGGGCGAATACCAGCCCACAAAGCACCCTCTAAAGAAAGACCACCTTTCAAATTTGTTGAAACAAGAACCAAGAAATCTGCAAGTTGAGCCTCAATCTCGTTTGTTCGTCTGTAAATTTGGATATTAATAAAAAAGGTCACTGAAATAATAATGAAAGCTAAAACAATCAATTGGATAAATGCCCAAGCAATAAATGAAAAGAAAAATACAAATACAAAAAACTTATCTTGAAGTAAAGGAGAAACAAAAGGAACAAAAATAAAATAAGTTATTACAGCAGCAACAAAGAATAAAATACCGAAAAGAGAATAAGGTACATAATTATAACCAGCAGTAAGCAAATAAGAACGCAATTTTGTTCTAATAGGTTTACCAAAAAGTGTTTCAGGCACAAAAGCCTTTCCAAATTTTGTAAGCATAGTATCTTTCATTCTTTAAACATCCATGTTAGGTCTTGCTGATCTAAACAAAGTAATAAAAATATATTGTAATACGAAAAGGAAAAAAGTTATAGCCACAAAAATACCCATATCCATAGGAATGGAAACAAGACTTGCAAGAACAATAAGTAGAGTCATACCTAAACTAGGAACAACAATTGCTACAAGCATATACATCATCGTAAGACTAGAAAGTTTTTTCCCATAACGAAGAATTTCTGTTAATTGCGCATCAGAGATTTCATCAAGAATAGCTTGCAAAAAGTTAGTTACATCAACACCAATTTTCAAAGCATTTGTTATTTGAAATAAAATTTTCTTTAAACTTTTTGAAGGACAATATTCCGTACCCCTATCAAGAGCCAATTCAAGGGAAGTACCTAGTTCGATTTCTCGCATAATTTCTTTAAAATAATTAGTTGCAGCACTATTTCCTTTAGAAGCTTCTTCAATAGCGCTAATCAAAGGCGTTCCGCTGTTAAGTTTGATAAGTAAAAAACGACCAGCAAAAAGAACATCTCTATCAATAGCTTTTGCACGTTTTAAAATAGCAACATCAACTTTCCTGATTCCTAAATAGTACATCACCCAGCCTGCAATAAAACCAATTATAGGAGGTATAATAAAATTAGGTTCATTCTTACTCAACAAAAAAAAGACTAATACAAGCAGTGCAGCACCAGCCTTAAAAGCATTTTGCAAAGCACGTTTAACAAAATCTTCAGGAGTTTTAGAAATTTTAGCGGTACGCAATTTCTTCTTTAGAAGAGGTTGATGCGAAACTAAATAATTTATGAGAGTCATCTTTATCCATCACTCTTTCTTCGTGGAGGAGGTGCAGTCATATCCAAAATACCCAGATAATACTGAGACATTACATCACCAATAGACTCAATATCATCAACATTATTATCAAGCATCCACTGCAAAACTTTATTCTTTGACTCCAAATCTTTTTTTATTTCATCAGTAGACAAGCCAGTATACATTTCTAAACGTTGGTAAAGAATTTCACTTTCATTATGTTTTTCAAGCTTATCTTCATGAACATTAAGTTGCATTAAAACATTAGAATCTCCTGAGGGGAGAACCTCAGCAAGCTGCAAAGTTCGGCGTTTACCAGTTCGGCGATTTCTGTTTTGAACACAAATAAGTCCAAGAGAGGAAATCATTTCTTTAGGAATATCAATTGGAGGATTCGTTAGACGAATAATAACTTCTTCAGCATTATTTGCGTGAATTGTTGCATATACTGAATGACCTGTATGCATTGCTTCAAGTAAAACTTGTGCTTCTTCCTTACGACGAATTTCTCCAACAATAATTCTATCTGGACGCATACGTAAAGAGTTTACAAGTAAATCAAGCATGGAAATACCTCCTTTCCCTTCAGGGTTAGGAAGGCGAGTTGCCATAGGAACCCAATGTAAATCTCCGGGTAGAACTAACTCACGAGTATCTTCAATAGAAATGATACGTTGATTTGCAGGGAAAAAATTTGCAAGAACATTAAGCATGGAAGTCTTTCCCGAACCAGTACCACCAGCAACAAGAACAGATAACTCTTCCTGTAAACAAAGCCATAAAAATGCAGCACCTTCTTTTGAAATAGTATTTGATTTAATGAATTTAGTAATAGTCCAAGGATCTTTTGCGAACTTACGAATAGTAATAGTATTTCCTTTTGAAGAGATTGGTTCAAGAGTTGCATTTACACGGTCACCGTTCCTTAAGTGTGCATCCATTAAAGGATTAAGAGCAGTTATTTCTTTACCAACATTTCTACCAATCATAGAAGAATAATGTCTAATACGTGCTTCAGTAACGACTTTAACATTAGTTTCAAGCCAACCAAAACGTTTGTGATATACACGAACGGGCTCAGAATGATTATTAATAACAACTTCCTCAAGATGAGGGTCATTTAGGAGAACATCGACCTTTCCAAAGCCAAGATTTTCTTCAATTACATAATTAATCAACATAGCCTCAGATTTCTCATCCAAGTTAGGAAAATAATTTCTTAGAAGATGCTTAATTTCTTTTCTAAACCTATCCTGAATACGTGAAAGATCGTTAGACTCAAAACTTTCTATTGCAGAAAAATCAATTTTTTGAATAAAATCTTGTCTAATTTTTTCGAGAATAATCTTTGTTGTATCACTAATATTCGTTATAGAAACATCATACCTAGGAACAGGATAATGAGGGTAACGAGTAATTGTTATCTGGACCAAGATATTGTTTACTGTTAAAGAATATTCATCAAGTACTAAACCCTCAGTAAACTTAGATTTATTGGATATATTTTTATTAATCATTTTTCATCAACTAAATTTTCATTGCATCTTGTAAGCGAAGCTTAACAGCAAGATTCTTTGGATAAGCATTTTTTAATGTTGTAAAAAGTTTTATGGCAGTATCTTTATCCCCAGCACGCAAAGCTTTCAAACCTTGAACATACTCATGCATATTCATAGAGCTTTTTAATAAAACATCCGTACTTCGAGGTGACTTTTGAGGAGGTGGAGGTGACAGTTCAAGCTTCAATGCTTCTTGCATGCGAATTTGCACAGCAAGATTCTTTGGATAATGTTTATACAAATCATATAATATTTTTACTGCAGACGTACGATCTTCACGCTCAATAGCTAAGAGAGCAAGTACATATTTTCGAAGATATTCATAAGTGTATTGGGAACCTTGAGGTAAAACAATATGAGGATATAATTTTTTTAATTCTTCTTTTCTTTGTTCGTCTTTTATCTTTTTTTCGTTTAGTTCTTTGTCACTTAGATCTGCATCATCAGAAAGTACAGGAACTTGAATAGGTGGAGTAATTTCTTTCTTAACAATATCTTTTTCAAAGAGATTCACAGGATTTGCTAAATGGAAATGATTTTGCAAGTTAAATAAAGGCCTAACTTTATTTTTATCATCAAAAGCATCAAGAACAATATCAGAATATTTCCTTGATTTTAATAAACTATTTGTTTCGTCCTCTCCTGCGAGATTAGATTTTTCTTTAGAAAATACTTCAAGGTATTCAACAATGTCTTTTTCCAAAAATGTTTCTAAGTCCATATTTACACCGCGAAAAGTTTTCCCTTATATTTCTCGAATAGTTTTTCGGGAGTTGGTAATTGACGTTTTGCAGCCTCACGAATAAAGTATTCGCTTTGCTTTTTTAATGCAGTCTCTAAATGTTTTCCCCACAACAAAGGAATTTTGCTGTCAGGAATCATTTTATTCTTTGCGTTTTCAAAAAACTCGGATTTAAAAATTTTCAAACTAATCTTACTATCAGGAGTATCTTCAACCAAAGTAGAAGTGGTTGTAGCAGTATTAAGAAAAATATACGGTTTCGTGAATTTGTATTCTATACCTATAACTTGTTCTTCGACAAGAAATTCAATCCACAATTGCAAGGTAGATTCAGGTACTTTTATCGCAGAAGAAACATCTTTAAGACTCTGCTTGCCTTTACCTTCTAAAAACTGTACTAGACGGTCTACCCCAGTCTCTATGCCACCCTCACCCATAACTATAATTGATAAAAAGAGCCATTATAAACTTTGTTAACCATTTTTCAGTAGTATTCTTAACTGCATGCATCCTCACAACGCGTAGGATGATCAAAACAACAAGCCTCAACAGACATTAACGAAGGAGTATCATTCTTAGCATCAAAAATAAATTTGTGATAAGTCAAAGAATACAAAAAATCATCATCAATAGTACCATTATTAATTCTTCGCAAATCAGATTCATCATAGATAAAAGTTGAATTATAATACTTACTAAAAAAATGATGCTCAATAAAAGAAGTATGATTTGACCAAGTAGCGTTAGGAATAGCAGTTACATTAATGAAAGAAGTAATACCAAAAGGATGATAATCAGACTCAGTAGTAGGAAAATTTCCTTGCAACATATCAAAAAAGGAATGGCTCGTATTATCCTTATAATACCAAGAATTATCCATATACTCATTATACATTGTAAAATTCGCATGAAAATAAACCGAACTAACAAAATGACCCAAATCATAAGGCCTAAACTGAATTGATTGATTGATTCCAAAAGCCATAAGCAAAGGATCATTAATACCAACAAAACTCACTTCATGAGTCAGATTCAAAAGTCGATCCCAACGAATAGAAGAACCCTTAACAACAGTAAGATCTAAAAGAACAGAAGTCTCAACAGAGTAAGGTGTACTTTGATTAAACTCAACAAGTAAAAGAGTGGCGTTCGCAGAAACACCGAAAGTAGTATTTGCAAGAACAAATAAATCATTAAGTTGAGAAGTAAAAGAAACGTCCTCAGTCTGAGAACAATTAATCCAAATACCAGCACCAGATGGCTGAAAAGTATTATTCTCAAAACAAGAAATAAAAGAAGCGATAGGATCAGCAATAAAATTGGATCCATTGTGATACTCAACTAAGGCATGTAAAATAGAAAACGTAGCCGACTTCGATG
>Ga0307988_1001446_pt1 | contig 13274 bp, 10 predicted proteins | sample EllFjometagen183_FD_203166 | JGI IMG/M metagenome (GOLD analysis project Ga0307988, IMG submission 203166) | Marine microbial communities from Ellis Fjord, Antarctic Ocean - #183 | ecosystem: Environmental > Aquatic > Marine > Unclassified | place: Southern Ocean | collected 2014-10-08 | reverse complement strand
TTCTTAAGGAGGCCTCATGGATCAAGGTAAGGTCATCATTGGAAAATGTCTGCATCCTGTCAGCCATTTTTTTTTTGTCATTTGTCATTTTGAAATATTCTTTCCTGGGTGGTTCATCTGGTTTAACGACAAAATCTGCCGCACACACCTGCACAGGTTTATCTGTTGAAATTAGTATTATCCCCGGAATCCCACCGGAACAGATGCGGGTTCGACGCTTTAAATTTTTATACTCAAGCTTTATTCAATATTTTCCCCTGCCAAAGATATGTTTTATAAACTATAGATTGCTTCTTGTAAACTGATCCTACCATCCCCATTTGAATCGGCATCTTTGAATAGAAAATTATTTGACTATCCTGTAGCCGTTTTTAAAACAAAAATAGCATCCTCCATATTTAAAAAAATATCTCCATTGATGTCTCCTCTGTTTTTCCCCTGACCTTGATCCACCGGATCGCAGATGGGCTTTAACAGAAGGCCCAGAGAAGTTGCTTTTTGTTCAGACATGGTTTCGCTGAACTCGGTACAAAGCAATACCGGAAGATCAGAGCGTATCTTAGTTCATTCAACCGATAGTTTATCTCCGGTCATATTCGGCATTGCCATATGTGGATTGTTACTCAATGAATCCAAGGTTTTTCATGACTTCACTTTTTTTAAATAGAGCCATTCCTGTTTTCATCTTCCGAAATCCCTGTTTTTGATAAAATCCTTCCTTGCCTGGTGATGCATACAAAATAACAGTGCAATGAGAGACTTGTTGCATTATGTTTTTTATTATTCGATTTCCAATCCCTTTTCCCTGATAATCAGGATTTACAGCACAATCATAAATAGCAGCTTGATAGACGCCATCGGATATCGCCCGTCCAAATCCGATTAGCTTGTCAGAATGGTACACAAAAATGGTTGTATGGCTGGCCTCAAATGCCGTTTTGTGAATATCAGGTTCATGGTATCCCATACCTACGCTTTTTAATGTTTCTGAAACTGTCTTCCAATCAACCCCCTTACAATTTTTTCTTATTTCTAGTTCCATTAATTTCCTTCTTGTTTCAGTGTTAAGCTCACTAATTTTCTAACAACTGGCGACACTATAACTACCGCAGGAAAGGCAATAGTAAATGAAAGTGACCAGGCTTTAAGCCAGATAAAAAAAATATTATTTACAAAACCAACATTAAAAACACTAATGACAAGCGACATAAGGCAAGACATCAAAAGCGCCATAAAAAATGCAAACACAATATGCTGATATTTTCTGTCTATCAATTTTGGATTACCCCTTTCACAAGAGAAACTGTTTTCAAATTTGATACCGAATATGATGATGTTATAGCACATTTCAGGAAACTGAAAAAAGATTAAATTTTTCACCACACCGATTTCAACACCGGCCCAAACCCCATCACTTTTTCGTATTCTTCCGCCATGAATATTGATTAAGTGCTGATCCGGCAGATCACATCGACAAAATACTTTCCACCGGCAAAAATCAATCCATATCCCCCATTCCTTCAATGAAATAGCATGTTGGAGTTATCTTTATGCCTGGTTCATATTCTTGCTTAAATCAGGGACGGCCACGATAGAAGGGTCGAAAAAGGCGTCTAAATTAAATGTGGCTGATGGAGTAGTCTTTTTGCAAAAATTAAATAGGAGCTCTGTTTTTTATATACACTTTAATATGGAAATATGATCGCGGATACTACCCTTGGTTCATATAGTGGAACTGAAAACTCGAAACTGAAAAAAACCTGGCATACCATATGTAGGAGTGCCTAAAGTTTGTCTGGACTGAGTCTTTAAAATACCAGTGAACGCCGTTGATTTTTAAACAAAACCCAACATAAATAGACAAAGCCATCGCTTAAAAGAATAGAATAGGCTCAAGAGTTTTTCCTCTTGGCCTATTCTATTTAGAAAATTATATTAGTCTGTTAGTGTAATCGTAACTTTCTTTAAATCACCTTTAAAATTGAAGTGATCATCATATTCATCAGAGACTGGTGTTCCGGTACCCGGAGCACAGCTGCGTTATTTCATTACTGCCAAAAATCAAATTCTTGCTTTAACAGGATTTGGAGCTGCAGCGTGGCAGACATCACCCAGGGATAAATTTATTGGATGGGATCACGAACAGCGCAAACATAATTTACATTTGATTGTTAATAATGCCCGTTTTCTCATTTTGCCATGGATTCAATCAAAAAATTTAGCCTCTAAAATTTTAGCATTACATGCAAGACAACTTCCAGATGACTGGGAGGAAAAATTAGTGTTCAAATTAAGGATGTTTGGTTATATCCTCTCAATAAGCATTTTAAATCTTTATTGAAAAGATAATCAGTGAAGTGCTTGACCGAATATTTGCCATTGACATGCTGCTACGCATTGTTCCATTATCACTATGCTTTGATTTTTGTGAAACTTCAGAAGTCAAAAGAGAAGCTCTTGTTTAGCAAAATGAGAATTATCAAGAAGAAGAAGTTAAAGAGAACAATATTTTCTTTAGTTTCAAATACTTACACGGTCCTTACCATACAACCGAGAAAGTGGAGCTATCCCTTGAAAATCTTTACCCAACCAAGTATCAAATTGCAATAAAATTAAGACAATCAATCTGAATTTTAAAATCACAATCAAATAATTTATCGACAAAAGAGAACATACTATGGGATCCAACAAGGAAGTCATTATCATCGGGGGCGGGGTCATCGGTCTTGCCTGTGCACACTATTTAATTGAGAAAGGTGCAAGCGTCAGAATCATTGAAAAAAATGAAATCGGGGCCGGGGCATCCCATGGAAACTGTGGCCTGCTTTGTTTCAGTGGTGTCATCCCTTTGTGTTCTCCCGGAACGGTCAGCCATGAAATTGTAAAAACCCTGAAAAGAACCTCGCCTCTGTATATAAAACCCACGCTGGATTACAAACTCTTGATATGGCTGTTAAAATTTGCTTCAAAATGCAATGCCTCCCATATGACACAGGCAGCCAAGGGGAAATACGAAATTCTGAATTACTCCATCAGCCTGTTTGATACACTTCTGGCCATGGATGGAATGAGCTGCGATTTTGAAAAAAAAGGTGTATTAAGCGTGTTCAAGGACCAGAAAAATTTTGAAAAATATCAAACCACCAACGATTTTCTGAGCACTTATAATATGGAGGCCCGAAAAATTGACAAAAAAGAGCTACTGGAACTGGAACCTGCCCTTAGAAATGATATTGCCGGAGCCTGGCTCAATGAAAATAACTGGCATCTCAAACCAGACATGCTTATGGCTTCGTGGCGAAAACACCTGAGCCAGAAAGGACTTATCATAGAAGAGCACTGCAACCTTTTGGAGTTTGAAACCAAAGGAAATACCGTTGTTGGAGTGAATACCTTCAAAGGCAGTTTCAAGGCAGATGCATTTGTACTGACAACAGGGGCATGGGCTTCCCAGACCTTAAAACAATTAAAACTTGATCTGCCGGTTCAGCCGGGAAAGGGGTATAGTATCACTATGGAAAGACCCGGCATATGTCTTACCTATCCCTGTTCGCTTTATGAAAAAAGCATTGTGGCCACCCCATGGAAAAGCGGCTATCGCCTCGGCGGAACCATGGAATTTTCAGGGTATGATGATAATTTAAACCCCAAACGCATTTCAAAACTGATTTCAGGGGCAACTGCCTTTCTAAAGGAACCTTTGGGCCATCCTGTCATCGAACAATGGAGCAGTTTTCGTCCCATGACTTATGATGATTTACCCATAATAGACAGAGCACCCTCCAAAGAAAATCTGATTATTGCGACGGGTCACGGCACGCTGGGTCTGACCCTGGCTACTGGAACCGGAAAACTTGTATGTGACATGGTTTATGGCAAGACACCGGAGATCGATATCACGCCCTTTAATATCAGCCGGTTCAGATAAAAAAATATTTAAAATTTTACCCATCACACGGCAATGGTATTTCCGGCTTCGGTAAGGGCGGATATGAAAAATTGGTTTATCGGGATGTTCCGATTCCTGCACTTGGCCCAAAGGAAGTTCTTTTGCAGGGACTTGCCGCAGGAGTAAACAATACTGAAATCAATACCCGCCTTTACTATTACTCTTCCAAGGTCACAACGAGCACAGAAGAACTTACCACCGGCGAGAGAAAAAAAAAGAGGCAAATGCACAGTGAGATAATTACCAGAGCTGCATTGAGTGAGGATTTTGATACTGTTTGCCATAGTCACCCCAAATCCTTGAAAAAACATTTCATTGACATGCCGCTACGCATTGTCGCATAATCATTATGCTTTGATTTTTGTGAAACTTTAGTAATTAATAGATGCTAATAGCTTTTCGAGAGGAAGATAAGAAGTAAATGAACATCCTACATCTTTCAGACCTGCATTTCAGTCCCCGCAGTTGGAATGGGGATTATTAGGCCATGCTTGAAAAAGTCAATTCATATCCGGTCTTTACTCAGAGGGAGAGAGCAGATTGTCTAATGTCCCGGGAAAAAAGAAAAGGTGCGAACCGCTGTACAATAGCATCGTGATTTGGTCGGTGAGGGACCCACCTTTAGTTTGCTCAATGTGAAATGGAGCTTGAAGTGGTTGCGCTTTGCTTGGAACAATTTTTGACAGCCTCTTACGATCCAATTGCCCCAAGCGTTTCCGGAACACAAGACCGCGGTGCTCTTTTAAATATCAAACCTTAACTATCACACGAGGAGAAAAAACATGATGAAGAAAAAAAGTAGAAAACGGGTAGTTTTTTTAGGAATCTTTGCGGTTTTTATGGTGTGGAGTGCTTTTTCACTATCGCCTGCAATAGCCGACAGCCGTCCGGATTTTGTTGTGGCTGTGCAAAAAATTCCTCCAACTTTGGAACCCATGACGGAAAACAGCAATGTACACATGCGTATTCTTTGGAATGTAGGTGAGTCATTGATCAAGGTTGATTATAAGAATAACCAAAAACTCATTCCCAGTCTTGCTACGGAATGGAAGCGTCTAGATGACGGAACTCTTGAATTTAAGCTGCGCAAAGGCGTAAAATTCCACAATGGCGAGGAGATGACATCAGAAGACGTTGCCTTCAGCCTCGGTCCGGAGCGTCTTTTTCACAAGGAACACGGCGTGTTTGCCACGATGTATCTGGGCGGTATCGAAGTGCCGGAAATAGTCGACCGCTACACTGTTCGGATCAGGAGTAAGTCGCCGGATTTTCTGCTTGAAAAACGCCTTGCCGGTTATATGAGCGAAATTATCAGCAAAAAAGCTTATCTGGCTGCAAAGGATTGGAACACCTGGTGCCGCAACGTCGTGTTAACCGGACCTTATAAGCTTGATGAAATAAAGACCGCTGTTTCCATTAAGCTGACTGCGTTTGATGATTACTGGGGAGACAAAGCACCAGCCAAGACCGTAATGTTCAAGGTTGTGCCCGAGGTCGCCGCGCGCATCGCTGGGCTAAAAACCGGTGAATATCAAATCGTCACGGAAATCCCTCCCGATCAACTGAAGAGCATCGACGAGAATACAGGCACATCTGCCGTTGGCGGAGAAATCGGCAATGTACGAAGCGTCAATTTTGACACCACGAATAACTTAATGAGCCGCGAACTTCGACTGGGAATGGTCATGGCGATCGACCGCCAGCTTATTGTCGATAGCCTTTACCACGGCCGCACATCCGTTCCTAATGGCTTTCAGATGAGCCTGTTCGGTGATATGTGGATCAAAGACTATCCAGGCGTTCCTTATGATCAAGCTAAGGCACGGGAGTGGATTAAGAAGTCGGATTATAAAGGTCAGACGATACACTATCGCTTGCTGTCCGATTACTACACACAGGAGGTGGCTACGGCTGAGATTCTGGCTGAGATGTGGAAAGCGGTGGGTCTGAACGTGAAGCTTGAGGTGAAGGAGAATTGGTCACAGATCCTGAAAAATGATGATACCCGCCACGTTATAAACCTGTCCAACACTGCCTTTTATATGGACCCGGTGGGCATGACCTGGCGTCGCCTTGGCCCCCAATACTGGGGCCGTAAATCAGATAAGTATATGGGCAAAGAGCCAATGATAGAACTTCCGGAGGAGTTCGACAAAAACGGTAAAATTCTCGAAACCAATACCGATCTTCAGACGCGCCGCAAGGCGGTTCGGCGGATGCTGGAAATTTGTGATTTCGAAGAGCCGACTCAGATCTCTCTGCATGCCATGACGATGTTCTACGGCAAGAGTGACGAGATTAACTGGACGGCGTACCCCGCTGAATACATGGATCTTACCGCGGCCAACCTGAGTTTTAAGTAATCTGGTAAACTTGGAGATGAACGGTGGCATTTTGTCCTAACACCACCGTTCATCAATTGGATTTTTGGATTGATTTATAATCCAGTTTCATATGAGGTTTGACCATGAACGAAAATAACTCAGAACCCCTTTTAAAGTCCCAGCGAGAGCCACTGCTTCAACTATCGGACCTCACTGTCGATTTCGATACGTCCGAGGGCTGGGTGCGGTGCCTGTATGGGGTAGACATGGAAGTGTATTCCGGCGAGATTCTGGGACTGGTGGGCGAAAGCGGCAGTGGCAAGAGCGTCACATGCATGGCTGTGATGCAGTTGCTGGGCCCGAGGGCGCTTGTCCGTGGCAATGTGCGCTATAAAAAACAGGATCTGCTGGGTTTGGATGAGAAAGGGCTGACGCGGATGCGGGGTCGTGCAATCGCGATGATTTTTCAGGACCCCATGAGTTCTCTTAATCCTGTTCACACCATCGGTCGCCAGGTGATTGAATCTATCACTCACAACACCGGTACACCTGTTTTGAATCCCACCGATACGATCGGAAACCAGGTTGAAGATATGGTGGGGGCACAATTGGGATTAACGGGTCAGACTGCCCGCAAAGAAGCGCGACGTCTGCTGGCCCGCGTGGGAATTCCTGATCCGAAACAGCGGCTGAGAGAATACCCGCATCAAATGTCCGGCGGGATGAGCCAACGGGCAATGATTGCCATGGCCTTGGCTGGCCGTCCTCAATTGCTCATCGCAGATGAACCTACGACGGCGCTGGATGTGACCATCCAGGCCCAGATACTCGAACTGATTCGCAGCTTGCGTAAGGAATTGGGGATGTCCATTATTTTAATCACCCACGACCTCGCTGTTGTTGCGGAAACCTGCGATAGAATGGCTGTGATGTATTGTGGACGGATTGCCGAGAAAGGACCGGTTAAGACTATATTTGCTGATCCACGCCATCCATACACCCGCGGGTTACTCGCCTCATTACCCCGGATCGATCGCCGTACCGATAAGCTGTTTCCAATGAAAGGATCAGTGCCGGCTCCTCACGAAATGCCGCAAGGCTGTGCTTTCGAACCGCGTTGTCCGGTTGCCTTAGAGGAATGCAGACTCAACCAACCGTCTCTTACGATCGGACCGGACGGCCATAGTATTGCCTGCTTTAATCCCCAACGAGGAGGACTGCAACAGTGAATACACAGGAAGGAGCCTCACATGTATCCCGGCAGACGGGAAACGGAACGCCGTTGTTGAAAGCCACTGCCCTTGTGAAGTACTATAAAATACGAAGAGGCGGTTGGCTGGTCCGAAAGAAAGTCGATCTCAAAGCGGTTGACGATGTCTCGTTCAGCGTTAACAAAGGAGAAACTTTGGGTATTGTTGGTGAGAGTGGTTGTGGAAAATCCACCATCGCCCGCCTGGTGCTGAACATCGACACCCCGACCTCGGGCAGTGTTGTGTTTAAAGGCCGGCAGATTTCAGGACTTCCGCCCGGCGAGTGGCGTAAACTCCGCCGGCAGATGCAGTATGTATTCCAGGATCCACTCGGCTCCCTGAACCCGCGTATGAAGATTTTCGATCAGGTTGCCGAACCGTTGCTCATCCACAACATTGCCAACAACTCAGAGCGCCGTGATAAGACTGCTGAAATTCTACGTTCCATGGATTTAAAGGATCACACCTTTTACCGCTATCCATTTGACCTAAGCGGGGGGCAGCGGCAACGTGTCGTCCTGGCCCGGGCGCTGGTGCTCAATCCTGAACTGTTGGTTTGTGACGAACCGGTTTCAGCGCTTGACGTATCTATTCAGGCCCAGGTTATTAATTTGCTCGCCGAATTAACCAAGCGCATGGGTTTGACCATGATCTTCATCAGTCATGACCTGGGTATCGTGCGCCACGTCTGTGAAAGGGTCGCAGTCATGTATCTGGGTAAGATCGTTGAATTAGCCCAGGGCGAACTGTTGTTCGATAACCCGGCACACCCGTATACACAGGCATTGCTTTCGGCCATACCGATTCCGGAACCTGGACTTAAACGTAAACGGACTCTTTTGAAAGGCGATCCGCCCAGCCCCGTTGATCTTCCACCGGGCTGCCGTTTCCATACACGTTGCTATATGGCCAAGCAAGTTTGTACCCAACGCATACCCAAATTGAAGCCTTTGCAGGATGGTCGGTTGGTCGCCTGCCATGTGGCCCACTGTGAATGATGATGAGAACGAGGAGGTAATATGTCCATCCGCTATTTGTTACATAAAATCATTCGCGCCCTTTTAACAATCTGTATTATTGTTACTTTTGTTTTTATTGTCCTGCGTATGTCCGGTGACACGGCGCTTCAGATTTATGGGCCTGATGCGAGCGCTGAGGCCATCGAAGCAATTAGTGAAGCGTGGGGTTTGAATAAGCCCATCTGGAAGCAGTATCTGATTTACATCGGCAACATATTTCATGGTGACCTCGGGCAGTCCTATATGGACGGCCGTGATGCTGTTGATGTGGTGATGGAACGTGTTCCCAAAACCCTATCTCTAATGTGGATCACCGCCATAGTTACTTTTCTGATCGGAATTCCCGCGGGTATCTACTCGGCTCTTCACCACAACACGGCCATGGATCGCTTTACAATGACCCTGGCTGTTATGGGCTTGAGTGTTCCAAACTTTTTTCTGGGTGTGCTGCTAATTCTTTTGTTTTCAGTGACCTGGCGACTGCTTCCCAGTGCCGGCAGCGAATCGTGGCAGCACTACATTATGCCGGTAATCACCATGGCCACGGCCGAGGCTTCCGTATTCGCACGGTTTATGAGGTCTTCGATGTTGGAGGTACTCAGTCAACCCTATATTCGTACCGCCATAGCCAAGGGTGTGCCCTGGCAAAAAGTGATTCGAGGACACGCCCTACAGAACGCTGCCATTCCGACCGTTACTGTCGCAGGCTTTTTTATCGGCAGCCTGATTGTTGGCGGCGTTATTACCGAAAACGTATTCGCGTGGCCAGGTGTAGGGCGGCTGTTGGTAGATTCGGTGGCGAACAGAGACCTGGCAGTGGTGCAGGTGGCTATACTGCTGATTGCGGTTTCCATGGTAAGCGTCAATCTAATCGTCGACATTTCTTACGGATGGCTGGATCCGCGGATTCGCGATTTTCAAGCAAGAGAATAATAGGATTTATTATGACTGACAATCCACAAACTGCATCTTTGTTAACGCACCCTGTCGAACGACCCAAGGAGGATACTCGAACTCGATTGCGCCGTTTTTTTCAGCGATATCCTCCACTTGTGATCATTGCAGCCCTATGGTTGCTATTTATGATTTTCGTTGCTGTTTCCGCATCGCATATCTCCCCCTACGAGTATTCGGCCATTGATCTGCGGGCACGGTTGCAGGCGCCTGCAGGGATGGAAGGTGGTGATTGGAAGCATGTGTTTGGTACCGACAACCTTGGACGCGACGTGCTAAGCCGTCTCATTTTTTCAATCCGCCTGAGCCTGCTGGTCGCGTTTTTGGGCACCGTCATCGGTGCAATTCTGGGAACTTCACTCGGCTTTCTGGCGGCTCACTTTCGTGGTTGGGTTGACGACGTTGTGATGGCAGCTATTGATTTTCAAGCAGCCTTGCCGTTTTTTATCATTGCACTGGCTTTGCTCGCCTTTTTGGGCAACAGCCTGATGTTGTTTATCGCTCTGATGGGTTTATATGGCTGGGAGCGCTATGCACGACTTACACGTGGGCTGGCATTGTCGGCCAGGACCCATGGTTACGCGGTTGCGGTCAACACCCTTGGTGCGACCCCGACAAGGATTTACCTGCGCCATATTCTTCCTAATATATCCAGCGCGTTAATCGTGAATATGACCCTCAACTTCCCGGGTACCGTCATTCTGGAGACCTCCTTAAGTTTTCTCGGCATCGGCATTCAGCCGCCTATGACCAGCCTTGGAAACATGCTGGGCTTTGGCCGGGACTATCTGACCACTGCCTGGTGGATCGCAGTATTGCCGGGCATTACTATATTTCTCGCAACTCTGGCCATGAGTATCCTTGGTGACTGGGTTCGAGATCGACTGGATCCAACGTTGAATTGATGATTGCTCTATGATTTTATCACCCTGATCAAATGGATGCACAGCTCACTTACCCAAAAGCAGTACTATGGATTCATTTAATCCAAATTGAAATATTTTGAAATGGAAAAGAAAGAAATGAATATTTTACACATATCCGACCTGCATTTCGGCCCGCGCCACTGGTGTGGCGACGATGAAATTTTACTTGAAAAAATCAATTCTTACCCTGCCGACGTTGTTATTGACACCGGTGACACTACCACCGACAGCCGTGAATGCGAATACGCCGAAGCACAAAAATTTTTGAATAAGATAAATTGTGAGCATTTTGTGGCAATCATTGGAAACCATGACAAAAGAAACATGGTTGGACATGAACTCTTCAAAAAGTATATTTACAATTCACAGGTGATCTTTCCCTCCAACCATCGGCAAACCCAAAAACAGAATCTCTTTCTGGATCGAAAGGTAACCAGATTGAAAGAAAACTTTACCGATGTTAATTTTTTAGAGATTTTGACGATTGACGGGAAAAGGGTTCTTTTTGTCGGTATTGATAATAATCTTATGTACAATGATTGCGGTTTTGTTGAAGAGAGTATCCTGAATACTATCGAAGAAAAACTACGTGGAATGACTTACGATCTGGCGCTGCTGCTCACCCATTATCCGCTCTTGGGAACGGAAAAGGGTCTTTTTATGAATTCCCGTATATTAATCGATTTCGTAAATTCACAGAAAATTGAATTTGTTTTTTGTGGTCATGAACACTTTTCAAGGTTTGAAAACACATACGATCTATATGCCAATCATCAATTTTATCATTTTATATGCGGTACGACAGCCAGCGCTAATATATGTAGGGGAGAGGATAATATGTTTTTATATTATGAAAATATAGGCGATGAAAATTTTCATCTATATGTAATCAGAATTTTACTCAGAGATGGCCGTATGGAGTTTAAAGAGGAAAAAATAAGGTGAAAACCAGGCGTGATCCTCCCCCAAAAAACTGGAGACTGAGTTAAACCACTTTTTTCAAGTGATACCATTCCTGCTACAAGTATCAAATTGAGAATATAAGAAAAAGTTTTTTAATGCAAATCTTTTCGATTTGAGGTTGATTTACCCGCGAGTATACATTGTATAAATAGAGACGAGTCAAATCCAAAGAAAATGTACCCTATAAAATTCATTAGAAAAAATCACGTAACAAAAAAAAGGAGTTTCCTATGTCCCAAATAATGACAGTTATGGGTCCTATTGAGGCAAATACACTTGGTGTTACTACAATGCATGACCATGTATTGGCATACCTCACGCCCTTTTTCTGCTCTAAACTGATGGACGAGAGCAAACATCTCTGCCCCATCAATACGGAAAAGAAAGTTTCTATTGAAGACTTGTGCTACCTGAATGAGCTTGGATTACGTGTGCATAATGAAGACAACTGGGACTTATCGGATATAGAGTTGATGAAAAGAGAAGTAACTTTTTTTAAACAGCGAGGAGGACAATCGATTCTTGAAACAAGCGCTCCTGGAATTCGAACCAACATAGCAGGTATGCGAGATATTTCTCAATCCACAGGAATCAACATCATTGCCAGTACAGGCCTTTATGTTGGTGTATCATGGCCAACCAGATTCAAGAAAATGAATGAAAAAGAATACAAGAATTACCTATTGAAAGAAATTGAAGTTGGAATTGAGAACACTGATATATGCGCTGGGCACATAAAGGTGGCTATTCGAACCGGCGAAACTGAAGAGCTAAAATTCCTGAAAGCTACGACTGAAGTCGCCATAGAAAAAAAACTTTTAGTCACAGCACATGCAAGCAGAGGAACACATCCTGCAAGCCGAAAGAAGATGTTGCGATTATTACTCGACTCGGGATTGCCATCCGAAAAGTTACTGTTGTGTCACATGCATTTCAGTTTCTGGGAAGATGACTTTGTTTCCGCCTTCATCAATCCGAACAAACAATATCTTAAGCTAGATTGGGCTCGGGAGGTAATGGGCCTTGGTGCAAATATTTGCATTGATTGTTTTGGCGAACAACCGGGCCCCTGGGATTCGGTCCGCCTGGCTGGGCTCATAGCCCTTCTAAACGAAGGATATGAAGATCAAATAGTTATTGGCAATGATGTCTATCAAAAAACAATGACTAGATCATTTGGTGGATTTGGCTACTGCAGTATACTCGATTATGTGATACCCGAATTGAAACATCATGGAATCAGTCAAAAAACTATTGATAGGGTTACAGTCAAGAATGCTATCAGAATGCTTCAGTACTAGGTTTCCTATAGAGCAACTAACGAATGGTTCCTTTTGGAGTTCAAAAAAAATACGATGGGAGGTATTCATAGTTTGCCTCCCCACATCTGCCCGGTTTCAGCGGTTGTCTCTTCAAATGAAATGACCGGATCATTGTTTTTGTCTCGTTTTACCCGGCAATTGACATTGAGCAAACCATATGCTGAGACCAATTGATCTATTTGACTTTATTATCTCCAATAAACCTAACCCTAACGTTGCATAAAAATTTTTACCCTTCGGGAAAGCCATGAAGCCCTCATCTTCTTCGTTATCAAGGTTTTGCGGTAGACGACTACTGCTACAACCTTGCTGCCTTGAATATGAGAGCTTCATGGTTTTTGCAACATTAGGGCTAAATTTAATTTATGAAAATTCATTTACTTTTTACAACAATATATACTAAGGTAATTTTGTTTGGATTGACCGGAATATTAAGAGTTTTCTAAAGGCTTTACGGGTTGGTGAAAGTGCGGAATATGGCAGGTATTGAGTCCCACAGGATCATGTTAAATTTTTAGGCATACAAACAAAATTCTATAGTTGCAATGGATTATACATTATGCAAAA
>Ga0307988_1001444_pt1 | contig 13276 bp, 11 predicted proteins | sample EllFjometagen183_FD_203166 | JGI IMG/M metagenome (GOLD analysis project Ga0307988, IMG submission 203166) | Marine microbial communities from Ellis Fjord, Antarctic Ocean - #183 | ecosystem: Environmental > Aquatic > Marine > Unclassified | place: Southern Ocean | collected 2014-10-08 | reverse complement strand
TGAAACCTTCCAACAATACTAACTCTTCATTTTGATAAATTGCATGACCATTTTCTTCTACCCAGAGGATCTTGCCTGTTTTATGAATGATTCTATATTCTATTCGGTATTGATTTTGGTCATTCAGCTTCATGAAAATTTGCTTTCTTATATAATTTTGATCTTCAGGATAGATCAAATTATTATACGCTATTATTCGATCATTCAATAAATCTTCTTTGGGGTATCCTGTTATCAATTTACAGCCGTTTGACAAGAATTCCATTGTCCAATTATTATTGCTTTGGCAACGGAAAAAGAAGCCAGGTATATTTGAAATTAAATGTTCTAGTGATTCCTGAGAGCGCAAGTTTTGAGCTCTTTCCTCTTTTCTAATCAATACGTTTTTTACCGCTTGATGTATTCTCACTAATCGGTTTTTCACCACGAAATCCCAAGCACCGTGTTGCATACATTTCACCGCGATTTCTTCATGCTCAGTTCTGGTTACAATGATTATTGGAGTTTCAGGTGTGATCTTTTGTACTAGGTCAATTACCTCTAATCCTGAAAATTGTGGGAAATAATAACCAGCAATAATTACATCGGGGTTGTACTGCTTAATAGCAGAGGGAAATTCTACATGATTGGAGACGACCTTGCTTGTAAATTTTAATGACAAACGAGATAGCTCTCTTTCAATCAATATAGCATCATCATGCTTATCTTCTAAAAACAATATTTTTATCATAATTTTTATCCATTATTTATGCGAAATTTTATTAAAAACTTTCTCCACGAGAAGGTGAATCGAGAATATCTATTTTGGCACCGGATGATGCTATCAATCGTTTTACAATCTACAATCCTAAACCGGTATTTCCTGAGGAGCTAAATTTAAAGCTTCATTAAATATTTTATCTCTAATCTCACTAGGAATACCATTTCCATTATCACTAAAATGGATGATAAGTTTATTTTTTATGATAAACAATTAGGATACTTTTATCATATTTTACTAGGATTATTGTCAAGATGTAATAATCAACTTAGATGTTTTAATGAATAGAAGTAAGTGATAAATATATAGCTGACATGTTAATAAAATACACATATAAACTCATTGTAAGAAGTTTCAGGATTATCAGATAATCGTATTAGAAAACCTTCATTTATGTACTAACATTATTTGGTGTTAGTCTAAGAAATTCTATTCTACTGCTTGCGGTAATATTCAATAGAAAACATAGGAAGTTTCTTTACTTGTCAATAAATCTGGGCTGGAGATTTGTGCCTGAATAAGATGAAATGGAGAAAATAAATGAACAAATTTGAAGGTACAATATTGGTGATAATCTCGGCAATTGGTTATGGTCTGATGCCGTTCTTTGCCCATTTTGCTGCAGTTGGTAATGCTACAGTGGAAACTATGCTGCTGGGTAGATTCTTTATTACCTTCCTTTTATTGGTTCCTTTTTTATTGGGTTCCAGAACTTCTGTAAGAATTACACTTAAGCAATTTTTTATTCTAACTATAATAACGCTTGTAGGATTAGTGGCAACTACCCAGATGCTCTTTTACAGCTATAGAATGATTCCAATATCTCGTGCTACAGCATTGCACTTTATCTATCCGGTAGCTGTAGTGATTTATGCTGTATTTTTGAAATTGGAACGGATCACCTGGAGTAAAATTATTGCACTTTTTCTGGGAGTGATCGGAGTGTGGTTTCTAGTAAATAATTCAACTGGTGAAATCGGAAATTTATGGGGAGTAACTTTTGCTATTTTCAGCGGGATTACTTATGCTGTGTATGTGGTGGGAGTCGCATTGCCATCAATCAATAGAATAAATATTTGGGTTATCTCATTTTACACCTCAATGATTGCGAGTATTTCATATTTTTGTTTGGCGATTTTTCGAGCCAAACTTGTATTGGATATTGCCCCGGTTGGTTGGGGTGCCATCATTGGTTTGGCAATTTTTTCCACCTTTATTGCCCAATTACTTTTCATAAAAGGAGTGGCAATAATCGGACCTTTTCGAGCTGCTGTTTTAAGTACATTTGAGCCTTTGGTGGGTATTTTGATGGGATTAATAGTTTTCCATGAAGTACTAGGATTTACCAATATCTTGGGAGTTTTTCTTATCGTTAGTGCCTTAGTTTTGGTGATATTAGGCAGGGAAAAATCTCGTAAAAAGATTACAAATAATTATAAAATAAAAGTCAGGTAAATGGTTTAATCTACCTGACTAAAATATCGGGTAATTTTTTTTAAATCTCTACTAATTCATAATCCTTGTCGCCCAATCCTATCTCTTCTGCCAAATCGATAACCTGATAACTATCTACATTATTTAGCTCTTTTAATACATCGGCTTTGTGGGTATGTTGTGCTAAAAGGTCTAAACTGGCTTTTTCCACTGCTACGATATCAGTTCCGGCAACTATCCCAATATCAGAAGTAAATGGTGCTGGAGCGTTTGAAAGGCAGTCGCAGGCGCTGGAAATATTGGCCAATACATTTATATAGATGATGGGTATATAATCCACCACTGCTTTGGTATATTGCAGCATTCTAATTAGGAAATCACTGGTGGAAGTGGAGCTCCAGGGAATGCCAAAAACACTTTCGGGGCACACGCCTACGCAAGTGCCACAGCCGATGCACTTTTCTGCATCAATCTTTACAGGCTCTAAAGTGATGGCAAAAGGTGGGCAGGCTTTCACGCATTTTCCGCAAACTATACATTTATCTGTTTTTATGGTGGGGACAGTGCTGGCATGCATTGCCATCTTTCCGGCTATACTTGCCAATCCCATTCCTACATTTTTTATTGCTCCACCAAAACCAGATAATCCATGACCCTTAAAATGGGAGTAAGCTAAAATTGTATCGTAATTACTAATGTTTTTCCCAAAGTAAGCTTTCTTGAAATATTCGCTATTGTAGATTGGCAATGCCATATCGGTTTCTTTATCCAATATATCGATAGGGGCAAAATCGAAGCCATGCTCATGAGCTAACTTTATGTGGCTTTCGGTATAACGGCGGGGGGATACGTACAAGACATTTGCCTCTATTAAATTGGCTGAAATTTTTCTTGCTAATGGTTTTATTAATTCAGGGTCTAAGAAATTCTTATTTCCTTCTTCACCAAAATGAAGCTTGATTCCAACTTTCCCGGCTTTCATCGGCTTGATCAATTTATAACATTGTGATATCGCATCGGCTGAGATCTCTTTCGTAAAATATACTTTTGCTTTCATTTTCACTCCTTCATCAGATAAAAAATATAACTAGAATGTTTAGATATTTACACCGAATTTTCTCAAAAGCCAGAGCATGATAAAATATAAAACTACCATCACAGAACAGGAAACCAACATACTAACATAAAAATTTACCTTGGCTCGTAATAGGATGGGTAAGACGATAAATAGTGATAAACTGGGAAGAACCAGCCAGAAGATATCCTTGGATAGAGTAGCTATTTTTTCTGCATCTTTGGTCTCAAAGTAGAGCCAGAAAATTGCTATCACGCTAAGAAGTGGGATTGATGCCAAGATAGCACCGAGTAGAGAACTGCGCTTGGAAATTTCTGAGATCAATACGATCAATACAGCTGAAACTAAGATTTTTGTGATGTAATAATACATTATTCTCCAGTGACTTTTTTTATATAATAATTTCTGGCAATTGCCCTTCTGATATCCAAAACTGTTTCATAATCACGAAATAAATACTCCTCTGTGAGGATATAATTTTCAGAATCAACTTCATAAGTATATTTGAAGTACAATTCTTTGGCATTTTTATCTTGATGAGATGAGATTTGTTCAAAATATTGTTTTAGTAAAATCCCCTCAGTTTCGGAAAGTTTGCGAGGTAATTTACCAGTGAGAATTCCGGATAAATCCTTTGATAGATTAACCAAAAGATGGATCCTCATTGCAAACTAAAAATTTGGAATCAAAGAGAATTACTTTTAAAGTATGGTAAGATAATCCCATCAGGAAAATTAAAAAGAGAAATTTTTTACTCATTATTACTCCTTGCCCGTGATTTTATTTAGTTTGTTGAAAACCCATAAATTCTCTTCAGTTACTTGATAACACTTACTGCTTTTATTGGATAGATTGTCAAAGGAAGCATGAAAACTATCGTTGGGATAAACCAACATTTTATCTAAGTACACGCTGTAATAATCTTCGTAGCCATTTACTTTATGAGCTGTGATTGTGAAATCAGGATCATCCACGAATCTAGCTGAGGTAATTTCTGCCTGTTTCAGGAAATCTACCACTTCCAGTTTCATCTCATCTGATATTTGCATATCCGAAATTTTCATAGAATCATATTTTGGAATATCATTGGCAGAGCAACCCAATAAAACCAGGAAGATAATTATCAGCATATATTTTCTCATATATTCTTCCTAAAAAATACCTGCCCGTAGATTTTACAGGCAGGTTCGTATATTTTTATGCTTTTACGTTACAAACAATATTTTTGAATCTGGCTGGTGCCACTCCGTGAGAAAGGTGCATAGCTTGGCCAGGTTCACCTTTTCCGCAGTGGAATGTTCCATGATATTTCCATTCCTCTTCACCGCAGATCCCATCGCAGGCTGCCCAGAATTCTGGTGTGATACCAAAATATGTAGGCTCTTTTACGATATGCTTTAGCTCGCCATTTTCTATCTTCCAGCCGATCTCAGTCGTGAATTGGAAATTATTACGGTTATCATCGATACTCCATGTTTTGGTGAAGTCGATGTAATAGCCATTTTCAGTGTTGGCTATCAGGTCTTGTAGGCTGCCTTTACCAGGTGCCAAACAGAAATTTGTCATACGGATCAATGGGATATCGTCACCATGAGTTGCCAGCATATTACTGGTAGGTTGTAAGCCCAGAATTGCTGCACTTTCCTGTGAATTCTGTTGATCAAGTAAGATACCCTTTTTTATAATATCAACAGTAGCTCCGGGAGTTCCCTCATCATCTACGATGTGGAAGCCCATGCCATGTTCATCTCTACTGTCACTGTAGATATTCACCAGCTCAGAACCATATTTGAAATTACCGATCATCTCTGGTTTGATAAATGTTTTTCCGGCATAAGAGATCTCTTTACCAAGGATACGATCTGCCTCAGTAGCATGTCCTACTGATTCGTGCAATTGAAGTGCTAAATGACCTCCACCAATTATGATGTCCGCACGCTCTTCTGTGATGCGAGGAGCATCTAGAAGCTTTATTGCCTGCTCGATAATCTCATCAGTGTGCTTCTCCATCTCAGTTCCGCGTACGACCTCAAATCCACCGCGGTGACCATTCATATGCCCCGGATATGTTCTGCACATTGTCTCTTTGCCATTGGAAGCCAATACGTACATCATCGGCATAGAATCATAAACTGTGCTTTCTACAAATGTACCTTCTGTATTAGTAAATATCTTATGCTGGCGATACAGCTCGCAATAGACATTTGAATATACTATTTTTTCATTTCCCACCAGCTTTTTTGCAATCTTTTCCAAGTAATTAATTTTCTCCTCATCATTCATTTTAAAGGGATCTTCCAGAGGGAGGAAATTATAAGTTTCTACAATCGGCTTTAGTGGCTTAAAGACTGCTGGTTTTGTCCTGAATTTACTGCCAAGTGTGGCATTTGTGATCGCACGCTTTATAGCTTTATCGATAGATTCATCCGATAAAATGGTAGTGCCGGCAAAACCCCAGCAACCGTTTTTTAGCACCCTTATTCCGATAGCTTTGGAATCTAAATCGGTAGAAAAATGTTTGAGATCACCTTTTTCGAAATAGATAGATTGGGTATCTGTGCTGGTGAATCTTACATCAGCATAGGTAATAGTTGGGAGATCTAATTTATTGATTATTGATTTGATTAATTCTTTCATTATCTGCTCCTAAATAGTATGTGTGGATGAAGTTATCTGGAAATCATTCACAGCTACATGAGGCATCTTAGTGCTGTAGATACCAAATTCTCCATAGTTATTGGAGAATGGGATGGTTTGCGATCTATTTTCTATCGCATAAATGCCATTGATAACATCGGAAATTTTTACTGTGAAACGTAAATTATTCACAACTTTGGTGATTTTACCATCTTCGATCAGGAAGGTTCCGTCACGGGTAAGCCCGGTAAGTGATGTTTCTTGGGGATTGATAAAATTCATATAATGCAAGCTGGAGATGAAGAGGCCATTTTTTATTCCTGAAATCATCTCTGCTAAAGTTTTATCACCTGTCTCCATGATCAATGCCTTTGCTTCACCACCGTTTTTCTTCATATCCAATTTACGTCCGTAATAATTTCCTACTAAGAAATTCTGGAAGACTCCCTTCTCTACGATTGGAGTTTTCTCATAAACGTGGCCATCATAATCATAAGAGAAATTTATCATCTCAGCTTCAGCAGGTGAATCTGTGATAGTGATATTTTCGGGGAAAATCTTTTCTCCTACTTTCCCTTCAAAAAAGCTCTGTCCATTATCTAAGGTGGAGGCATCCATACTACCAGAAAGATAGCCCAAATATTCGCCAATACAGCGAGGAGCTAAGACCACTTTGTATTTTCCCGCTTCCACATCTACGACCTCATTGCAGGCTGCCTGAATCTTGGTTTCTAGACTTTTTTCAAATGTCTCCAGATTAAATAAAGAGAAATCTTCACCACCGAATACTTCTAAAACGGTTACCTGGTTTGCATCTGCTACAGCTTTACATTCGAAGTAGATCGGGCTGGAAATTTCCTGCTTATCCACACCATTACTATTGATGGTGGTATGGATAGTGTAATTACAGATGAAAGTACCGAAAATTTTAAATTTATATTTAGCTGTCATATCTGCTAATTGTTGTAAAATAGTAGTTTTATCTTCTAGCTTGATCTCAATGATATTATTCTTTTTAGTGATAACCTTAGCTTTTCGTGTATCATCTTCCAAATCGATGAAATTGGGATCAGCAGGTAACTTCTGTAAAATCTCTTTGGCTTCTACTATCTTAGCTTTCACAGCGTCTATCTTGGGGTCTTTCATAGTAAAACTATATGATCTCTTATCCTGATAAATAGTGGTGTGAAGAGAGGTAGATTCTTTGCTGATATTGTAGTTGGTCATACTTTGAAAAAATCTTAGAAAATCTGTTTCCCAGTTGATCAATCTAAAGGAAATCTTCAGATCAGGAAACTGATCGCATAATTGGCTTAACTTGCTCCGCATAAATAACTCCTTTGATTTTGTTTCTACTGCAAAGAGATGATTCTGAGATGATTTTGGCAAGTTAAAAGAGTTTCTACCGATCTAAGGTGCTACCAGACAGGTAAAACTAGGATTTTCACCGCTGGAAATAGCCCTGTGGATTATTATTTCATAAATATCAGCTTAGATTCGTTGAAGTATTTATTTTAGACCATTTTTTTGTTTCATAGATTCTAGTTGACAGATTATCTCATATCTCATTTCCAAAAGATAAAGAAAATTATATTAAAGGAAAAAAATGAGAAAAATAGATCTTCATGTTCACACCAATTTTTCGGACGGTCTGCTTACTCCCAGACAAGTCTTGGAAATGGCAAAAGAGAACAACGTACAAATTATGGCAATCACCGATCATGACACCTTTGCGGGCTATGAGGAGATAAAAGATATTGCCAAAGATTATGATGTAGAACTTATCCCGGGAGTAGAAATCAGTACAACTCACGAGAATGTGGATGTGCATATTTTAGCGTACTATCCAGATTTAAATGATAAAGCTTTGAATGAAGAATTGAGTAAAATTCAGCAGGGGCGTTTTTCCCGTGCTAAGAAAATTTTGGCTAAATTATCTGAGCTAGGAATGGAACTATCACTGGAAAATATCATTAATTTGGCTGGTAAAAATAATCTGATAGGTCGTCCACATATTGCCCGGGCAATGGTGGAAGCGGGCTTTGTAGAAAATAAAAACGAAGCCTTTGATCGCTTTCTAGGTGAGGGTGCTAAAGCTTTTGCTCCCAAGCCTTCCCCTTCAGCTAAGAGGATGATCGAGTTGATCAAGGCTGCTGGCGGAGTTGCTGTATTGGCGCATCCGCAGACATTGGGTAGTGATAAACTTATCAACGATATCATCGAGATGGGGATTGACGGGTTGGAAGTTTTTTATGGTAAAAGCACTTATTTTACCACTACTCGCTTAGATGAGATTGCTCTGCAAAATGGTTTGATCAGAACCGGTGGAACAGATTTTCACGGTGATGGCTATGACGAAGAAGTTTTCAAAGCTTTCAAGGCACCTAAAAGCGTGATGTTGGAACTGAAAGCCAAGCTAAAGGGTAGAAAGAATATCTTTAAGAGGATTTATGAGAAAATTTGAAAGTTTAGTAGATATAAATAAGCGTAAGGGATTTCCCCGCACTTATCGATTCAACCAGTTTATCCGTTGGTTCACTATGCTACTTGGTGTATTTGCCGTAGCTTATGCAGTTTGGGTGATTTTGTACAAAGTGGATGGTGATTCTAATAATTTGATCAAATTCGTACCGATCGTGATAATGATGCTGGCTGTAAATTCTGTAATCCGTAATCTATTTACATTAAATGCGTTGAAATTTTACGAAGATAAAATTAGTTTCCGCTATATCGGAAAAAAATCTGTAACAGTTGCCTGGAAAGAATTTACCAAAATGATCTTAACAGAAGGCAAGCGCAAAGCTGTTTGCCTAGTTTATATAGAAAATGGGGAAGAGAAGGATTTCCGCTTTTTTCTCTCATTTCCACATATCTTAGAAGTTATCAACAGCATTGCCGAGATGGCTCCGCAGATAGAATTGGATGATTTTATGCAATCTATCGTGATAAGTGAAAAAGAGCGTAAACTATTTAAGAAAGCTGAATTTGTCGCTGAAAAACTAGAAGAGTCCCCAGAAACAGAAAAATCTGTAGAAGACTAAAATGAAAATAGCAGTGCTTGGACCGGGCTGGCCGTGGCGGGGCGGTATCGCGCGCTTTCAAAGCTTGATGGCGCAAGAGCTGGCTACCGAGCATCAGATAAAAATTTTCTCTTTCAAAAATCAATATCCCGCTTTGATTTTCCCCGGAAAAGCACAAAAAGATTTTACGCAGCCTCGACCTGAGCTGGTTTGCGATGATGTGCTTACACCCTACAATCCCTTTTCCTGGCTGGCGGCAGCTCGAAAAATCGCTGCCTGGAAACCAGATATCCTGATTATCAGCTTCTGGATTCCTTTCTTCGCTCCCGCCTTTGGCTGGATAGCACGTAAATTGAAATCGCAAACCAAGATTTACTATCTTGCCCACAACCTAGATTCCCACGAAAAATGGCCATTGGCAGAGAAACTGACCCAATACGCCTTACAACCTACCGATAAGATTATCACACTTTCAGAAGAAGTTTACAATTTTGCCCAGAAAAAATATCCGCAGAAAACTATCATCAAAGCTTTTCATCCTATCTACAATTGCTACGATAATAACAGTTACCAGCGAGAAACTGTACGGAAAACATTGAATCTGCAGGATAAGCAGGTACTTTTATTTTTCGGTTATATTAAGCCTTACAAAGGTTTGGATCTGCTACTAAAAGCAATGCCGATTATTTTGGAGCAAAACCCCGAATCACATCTATTGATAGTGGGGGAGATCTACGGTGAAGAAAAACCATATCATGATCTGATCAATGATTTGAGGATTTCAAAAAACATTACCTTTATCAACGAATTTGTACAGGAAGGAGAAGTGGAGAAATATTTCAAAGCTGCAGACCTTTTGGTGCTTCCCTACAAAACAGCTACCCAAAGCGGAGTAGCCCAGATCGCTTATGCAATGGATCTGGGAGTGGTTTGTACACCTGTGGGCGGATTACCGGAAATAGTAAAAGATGGTAAAACTGGGGTTGTAGCAGCAACTACGAAACCAGCTGATCTGGCAATTGCTGTCACTAAATTTTTTGAGTTAGATTATGCATATGTAAAAGGGCAAATTCGGGAAGAATTAGCCAAATATAGTTGGAGTGAATTTACAAAAAAAATTATATAGGAGGGTGGGATTATGTTTAAGAAAATGTGGTTTTGGATTTTATTTTTTATTCTCTCTGTTTCAGCTATTTTTTATGTAGCTCAGGAATTTCCGCAGGTGATGTCATTTATCAGTATCGATATTACGATGAACCGGGAAGAGGCTTTTGAACAAACTAATAATTTAGCTGCAGGTAATGGTTGGGGAACCGAAGATTTTCGTCAGGTTGCTGTATTTGATAGTGATGGCGGGCAAACTTATGTGGAATTGGAAGGTGGTGGTAAAACTGCTTTTAACAAACTATTACAAAATGAATTTTTCTCATATTATTATTGGGATGTAAGAAACTATAAACCTGGCGAACTGTTGGATAGTTTTACCTATTTCAAACCGACCGGAGAACCTTACGGTTTCAGAGTGAATTATCCTGAAGAACTTGACCTGCCAAACTTAGAGATGGCTGAAGCATTGGATCTGGCTAAAGCAGGTGCTGCAGCGGATTGGAGTATAGATTTTTCTAAATATGATCTAAACGATGAAAAATTGGTTACTAAACCAAATGGGCGAAAAGATTATATCTTCATCTTTGAGCGTAATGGCGAAAAAATAAATGAAGCAAAATTCCTCCTGGAATTGCAAGTAACCGGTGATAAATTTTCAAAACTTGAGCACAGCCTTAAAATTCCGGAAGCATTCTCACGCCGATATACCGAGATGCGTTCTGCCAATAATACCATCGCTGGTGTGGGCAGTATTATGATGATCATTTTCTATGGTATTTTGGGAATTATCTTTGGAGCTTTCTTCCTGATAAAAAGCAAATGGTTGCTGTGGAAAAAAGCACTTTTGTGGGCTGTTTTTATAGCATTTTTAGAGTTCATAGCCAGCTTTAATTACCTCTCACTTTCCTGGATATATTACCAAACTACATCTTCTGTGACTGAACATATCATGCGAAATGTTGCCAGCTCTATTACCGGGTTTATCTCCACTGTGCTACTGTTATCTATTTCATTTATGGTAGCAGAAAGCCTTACCAGAAAAGCTTTTGGTAAGAAAACTCAGCTTTGGAAAAACTGGAGCAGTGGCGTGGCCAATTCCAAGAAAACTCTGGGAAATACTCTCGGTGCTTATCTTTGGGTGCCTATTTCACTTACTTACATTCTGGTTTTCTACACTATCACAACTAACTATCTAGGATGGTGGAATTCATCATCACTCAATATAGATCCTAACACTTTGGCTACTCCATTTCCTTGGCTGGGAGCTATCTCGCGCGCTCTACATGCAGGTTTTTGGGAAGAATGCCTTTTCCGTGCTGTGCCATTGGCCGGTGCCATATTGATCGGACGTAAGCTGAATAAAGAGAAACTATTTTTCTGGATTGGGATGATTCTGCAGGTCGTGATCTTCGGTATGGGACATGCCAATTATCCAGCGCAACCATCTTATGCCCGAGTTATCGAATTGATCTTTCCGTCCATCATGTTCGCTGTTGCCTATCTGAGATTTGGCTTGCTCACCGGTATTCTCATCCATTTTGTTTTTGATGCTGTACTTATGTCTATGCCGATCTGGATGGTACAACCCAAAGAGATGATGGGTAATAAAGTGCTCTTCGTACTCGCTTTAATGGTGCCATTCTTAGTGATTTTATTCCGCTATATAAAAGAAAAGAAAATGGTGGATGAAGATGAAGAATCATTAAACGAAAAGTGGAAACCGATCCCTCCGATTCAAATTGAAACTAACGAGCAACAAGCAGTAACTGAGACTAAAATTATGAATAAAAAAATGGTTTACGTTTTAGGGATTATCGGCATTGTTCTGTCATTACTTTTATTCCACCAATCATTTGATGGAAAGCAATTAGAGATCAATAAGCAAGAGGCAATCGAGCTTTCTAAAGATTTCCTGAAAACTGTGGATGTAGATAACATCGATGAATTCGAAGTTTTCGTGAATAATGAATCTACCAACGTTCCTCTGAATCAACTTTATTGGAATAGGCTAGGAAGAGAGCAGTATAATGAACTTTCTGATACATTTATAAAGAATAATATCATCTATACCCGTTTTGTGAAATTTGAGGGTGATTTGCAGGATAGAGCGGAAGAATTTAGTGTCTATCTGGCTCGGGATGGCAAGATTGTACGTTATCTCCATAACTTCCATGAAGAATCTGTTGGTGTATCTTTGCAACAGAAAGAAGCATTGGCTATGGCCAAGGATTTCGTAGACTCCATCTATAAAATAAATAGTGAAGAACTTACTCTGATCAACGCTTTACCGGAAAAAAAGGATAATCGTCGTGATTGGACTTTTGCTTTCAAAGATACAATCAATTATCAATTAGCTGATGATGAAATTATCTACAATGTAAGTATTGCAGGTGATGAATTGAAGTATATATTCCGAACTATCAAAGTACCTGAAAAGGACTCTATGAAGTTCTTCAGCGATTTTTATTCTCGTAACTCAGTTTCCAGCTTGATTAGGGTGGTAAATACCTTGATGGTTGTAGCTGCATTGATTATTACCATTATTGGCTGGACTAAGAAAGAGATGAATATGAAGGTTTTTCTTACAATATTAGCTTCAGCATTTGTGATTCTTCTCATCAATACTGCTTTTACTCTAAACGATCTGATAATTCAATTTTCTACTTCAGAGCCATTTGGAAATCAGATGCTGATGAGATTGGTGATGAAGATCTTATTAGGTCTGGGAGCCAGCTTCTTTATGGCCATTATATTAGGTTATTTTGCCAATAATATCAAGCAGTCAGATAAAAAATTACAATCGATATTGATAGCATTTATCCCGCTGGGATTTTTCTATTTGGTTGGTGGTATGCTGCCTCAATTACGTCCAGCTTACGCGGTATCTGATGCTCTGGTGAGTAGCTTGCCAATCTACACAGCTATCTATCTGGGATTAAAATCTTTCTTCTTAGCGATCGCTCTATTTATCCCCACATATATAGTTCTAGATAAAATATCTGTTTCATTCACTAAGCGAATTCCTTTGGTGATATTCACCCTCTTCCTGATGATTGCCTCTATTGCAATTAAGGGAACTTTCGTGAATATGATCTCTGCTGAGATAATTTCTTGGTTGGTAGTTTCCGCCGTTGTAACTGCGGTTTATTATCTGATAATCCAAAAATTTATAGTGCACAATCCCACTTCATTGGTCTGGGCAGCAGCGATTATCGCGATCCTGAAAACAGCCTCTAATGCTTT
>Ga0307988_1001443_pt1 | contig 13289 bp, 11 predicted proteins | sample EllFjometagen183_FD_203166 | JGI IMG/M metagenome (GOLD analysis project Ga0307988, IMG submission 203166) | Marine microbial communities from Ellis Fjord, Antarctic Ocean - #183 | ecosystem: Environmental > Aquatic > Marine > Unclassified | place: Southern Ocean | collected 2014-10-08 | reverse complement strand
ATGGACCCAAGTCTCATCTTGGCAAGCAAGGTACGCCAACCATGGGCGGGATCCTGATCCTTTTTTCTGTTTTCATGACCACTATAATCTGGGGGAACCTGTCCAATCATTATGTCAACATTCTTCTCCTGACACTTATGCTCTTTGGAATTATCGGATTTGTTGATGACTATCTTATGCAGATCAAAAAAAGGAACATGGGTTTTTCCGCCAAGGGCAAATTTCTCATCCAGGTATTATTTGGACTGATTATAGGCTGGCTGATCTATAAATGCCCTGATTTTAATTCCACACTGACTATTCCGTTTTTTAAAGATATTTCCCCGGATTTAGGAATCTTTTACATCCCCTTTGCCTGCCTTGTTATAGTGGCCACATCAAATGCTGTAAACCTGACGGATGGACTTGACGGGCTCGCCATAGGCCCTTATATCGTTGCCAGCGTCACCTACATGTTTTTTGCCTATGTTACAGGCCATGTCCAAATCGCTGAATATCTCCATCTCAGACATATTGCCTCTGCCGGTGAAATAGCTGTGATATGTGGAACGCTGGCAGGTGCCGGACTAGGGTTCCTATGGTTTAATGCACACCCTGCCCAGATTTTTATGGGTGATTCAGGCTCTATTCCTCTGGGTGGTATACTGGGAACTATCGCTATCATCACAAAACAGGAAATTCTCTTGCTCATTGTAGGCGGGCTGTTTGTCATTGAAGCCCTATCAGTTATCATTCAAGTGTCATATTTTAAACTTACAAAAGGAAAAAGAATATTTAGGATGGCCCCTTTACACCATCATTTTGAACTGAAAGGCTGGCATGAATCCAAGGTTATTGTTCGGTTCTGGATTATATCCATTACCCTGGCGTTATTATCCTTGAGTACCCTGAAAATAAGGTAGATGAATGTGAAAAAAGAAAAACAGCCATATTTTCTGGTCATTGGCCTGGGAGCATCAGGAACTTCCATGGTTAAATTCCTTCATTCCAAAGGAAAGACTGTTATTGCCACAGACATTGATGATTCAAGAATAAAAATCGGACAAGACCTTGCAGCGCTTGGAATTAAAACTGAAATAGGTTTTCATGATCAGGAAACCTTTAACCGGGCCTGTGTTATAATACCAAGCCCGGGCATACCCTTAACCAATACCTTTATTAAAACAGCAGTCGGCCTTGGTGTTGAAATTCTAGGCGAGCTGGATATTTTCGCTCAATACAATGATCTTCCTGTGATTGCTATTACAGGTACCAATGGCAAAACCACCACCACATCTTTAATCGGTGATATCTTAAAATCCTGCGGTATGAAACCATTTGTAGGTGGAAACATTGGAACGCCTTTGGTGGATCATTTGATGAATAAGGGGAAAACCGATGTCATTGTGGCTGAAATATCCAGTTTTCAATTAGATCTTTCAAATCGATTCAGGCCGGATGTGGGTGTCCTCTTAAATATCTCAGAGGATCATCTGGATCGATATGAAAATCCTCAAGCATATGAAACTTCCAAATGGAGCATTTTCAAACATCAGATGCCTGCTGACACAGCTGTGATTAATGGATCCATTAAAAAATTTGATGCCCTGTCCAAAAAATTCAAATCGAAAATTTTTACATTTTCTTCGAAAAAAAACACCCTGATAAATTGCAATGCAAAAATCGATTCAAAAGATATCAGGATTATCACCCCAAAACTTAACCACACCATAAAAACAGATCAACTCGAGGAACTGCAAGGACCTCACAACAAAGAAAATATTGCGGCAGCAGTTCTTGCCTGTCTTGCCATTGGTGCAGATATAGATGGCATTCTCAAGGGTTTGGAAATCTTTAAAAACCTGCCCCACAGAATGGAATTTGTAAAAACAATTGATGGAATTTCTTTTTACAATGATTCCAAAGGAACTAATACAGATGCAGTTATAAAGGCCATTAAATGCTTTAGAAAAAATATTATCCTGATTTTAGGAGGAAGAGAAAAAGGCACTGATTTTTCCCTTTTGGTCAATGATATTCAAAAAAGTGTTAAAGCCATTATTGCCATGGGTGAATGCAGGACAATTATAAATGATACCTTTAGTAATATCTGCCCGGTTTTAGAAGTACAAACCATGAAAGATGCGGTTCAAACTGCTTTTGATGAGGCTTTTAAAAATGATATCATACTTTTATCCCCTGCCTGTGCAAGCTTTGACATGTATGAAAATTATGCCCATAGGGGGAATGATTTTGTAACCATAGTAAATGGTCTTGGGAATTAATAAGATGCCCGTACAAACAAAAACCATACATCCCTTTTTCAGTGAAAAAAGTATTCTTTTTCCTGTTCTCCTTCTTTCCGGGATCGGTATTGTCATGGTTTATTCAGCAAGTTCCTCCATTAGTATGGAAAGCCATAACACGGCATTTTATTATATGAAAAAGCAGACCCTGTTTTTGGGTATCAGCCTTTGTGTCATGTTTGTAGCAGCCTCATTCCCCTATAAACTTTACAAAAATATTTCTTATATTATCCTTTTTGTTGCCATTGCAATGCTTGTGGCAGTACTCATCCCGGCATTAAATATTAAAGCCGGCGGTGCCCACAGGTGGCTGAACCTGGGTGGATTTACCTTTCAACCGGCAGAATTTGCAAAACTTGCCCTCATCCTTTTTCTTGGATATTCCCTTTCCAAAAAACAGGATATGGTAAAAATATTTTTGATTGGCTTTGTCCCCCATGCATTAATTTTTGTTCTATTTGCCGGTTTAATAATCCTCCAGCCTGATTTTGGGACGATTGTTGTGTTAGGAATAATAACATGGGGGATGATGTTTGTTGCAGGGGTTAAATTCACACATCTGCTTTTACCTGCTCCTTTGCTGATCCCTGTTATTTATTTCTTCGTTTATAAGGTTGAATACCGCTTAGAAAGGGTTTTGTCATTTCTAAACCCTGGAGACGACCCCTACAATACCGGGTATCAGATCACTCAATCTTTAAATGCTTTTGGCTCAGGCGGGATTTTTGGAAAAGGTATTGGTCTTGGCATGCAGAAAATGCATTATCTTCCAGAACCCCACACAGACTTTATCTTTTCAATTATTGGAGAAGAACTGGGCCTTGTGGGTGTATTAACTATTTTATCCCTGTATTTGATTTTATTATTAAAAGGCTTCCGGATTGCTAAAACTTCAAAAACTATATTTGGCACCATCACAGCTACAGGGCTTACTATTTATATCGGGGTTCAGGTCTTCATCAACACGGGTGTTGCCCTGGGTGTTCTGCCGACAAAAGGTCTTACACTACCCTTTATTAGTTATGGTGGAACTTCTCTTGTGATCAATATGGCAGCCATGGGAATTTTAATGAATATCGGGGCATCCAAAGATAATGAAAAAAGAGCCTAATATAATTATTGCAGGCGGAAAGACCGGAGGACACCTGTTCCCGGGAATTGCTGTTGCACAGTCCCTTGGCCGGATACTTGAACGAACCGGGCATAATGTGAATATCCTCTTTGTAGGTACCAATGCACCCTTTGAGACCCAAACCCTTGAAAAATACGGGTATCCCCACAAAGCTATATTCTCAAAGCCTATCAAAGGCAGCAATCCACTCTATAAAGCTTTCTCCATTAGTATTATCCTTATTTCTCTAATCCAGTCCATGATAATCATGAAAAGTTTTAAACCTGACTTTGTACTGGGAATCGGAGGATTTTCATCTTTTGCAGTTGTATTGGCTGCCTGGCTTTTTAGAATTCCCACTGCAATACAGGAACAAAATGCTTTTCCAGGGTTGACCAACCGCCTGTTGTCAAAATTTACCGGGACCATTTTCACATCGTTCAAAGAAACAAAAGGCTTTGCCCACAACCCTAAAGTAAATTTTGTTGGCAACCCTGTTAGAAAAACCGACACTGTTGAATCTGAAGATAATCTTAATTTAAATAATTTTAATCCAGATAAATTTACCTTTCTTGTCACAGGTGGAAGCCAGGGTGCAAAAAACATCAACACTGCATTCATGGATGCCCTTGAATTGATGGCTGATACAGACAAATTCAATATTATTCATCAGACCGGCATTAATGATGAAACTAAAATTCTGCAACGATACAGCCGGCTTAAAATCAATGCAACGGTCAAAGCTTTTTTCCATAATATGCCGCAACTTCAGAGTATAGCTGACCTTGCGGTCACAAGAGCCGGTGCTGGAACAATTTCAGAACTGTGTTTAAGAGGTCTGCCCGGCATTCTTGTTCCCTTCCCCCATGCAGCTGACGATCACCAGACTTTTAATGCAAAAGCCCTTGAAGAACAAGGAGCGGCTGTGATGATAAAAGATAAGGAACTGACCGGGCATACCTTAAAAGAAAGAATCGAAGTTCTGCTCAAAAACAAAGAAGGTCTTGACCACATGTCCCAAGTCTTAAAACAACTTGCCCTGCCCGATGCTGATGAAAAAATAGCAAATCATATTTTAGGAATAAAGGATATTAAGGGTTAAGCCATGTATCAAAAAAACTATCATATACATTTTGTTGGAATCGGCGGCATCGGCATGAGCGGTATTGCGGAACTGCTTATACATCTTGGATATAAAGTATCTGGATCTGACTTAAACCTCTCCCCTATTACCAGACGGCTTGAAAAAAAAGGCGGCGTCATTTTTCAAGGACACAAAAAGGGCCAGGTAAAAGGCGCCAGCGTGGTGGTTACCTCTACTGCCATTACCAGTGATAATCCGGAAGTTGTCCGTGCAAAAGAGCTTTCTATCCCAATTATTCCACGGGCTGAAATGCTGGCAGAGCTCATGCGCATAAAATATTCCATTGCAGTATCAGGTGCCCATGGCAAAACATCCACCACTTCCATGATTTCTCAAATCCTCAACACTGCCGGACTTGATCCCACCGTGATTATTGGAGGCCTCCTCAAAGGGCTGGATACCAATGCATTACATGGCAAAGGAGAATATATTGTCGCTGAGGCCGACGAAAGCGATGGATCTTTTTTAAAGTATGCACCTGCCATTGCCGCTGTTACCAATATAGATCTTGAACATCTTGATTTTTACCGGGACATTGATGATATCAAAGATAAATTTGTTCAGTTTATCAACTCGGTTCCCTTTTACGGTCTTGCAATCCTCTGCCTTGATAATGAACATATCCAGGATATCCTTCCCAGGGTAAAAGTACGTTATACGACATTTGGCATGACAGCCCAATCTGATCTGCGAGCCAGACAAATTTCATTTATGGGCAACAAAAGTTTTTTTAAAGTTTTTCAGCATGAGAAACTTTTAGGTGAAATCAACCTGAATATTGCAGGAAAGCATAATATCTCCAACGCTCTTGCTTCCATAGCAGTTGCGCGTGAGCTGAACATATCCTTTAAAACAATTAAAAAAGCATTGGAACAGATTGAAGGCGTAAAAAGGAGGCTTGAAGTCAAGGGGAAAAAAAGGGGAATAATAGTAATAGATGATTACGGTCACCACCCAACAGAAATCATGGCAACCCTGACTGCAATCAGGGAGAGCCATATGGGAAAACGGCTGATTGTTGTATTCCAGCCCCACAGGTACACCAGGACCCAGGGTTTATTTCATGAATTCACCCGCTCTTTCTACCAATCCGATATCCTGATCGTACTTCCCATTTATGCAGCAAGTGAAAAGAAAATTAAAGGAGTTGATGCAGAAAGTCTTTGTGAAGGTATTAAAAAACATGGACATAAAGAAGTTTTTTATGCGCCTGATTTTAACGAGGCTTTATCCATGATTACCCGCAAAGTAAAAAAGGGAGATGTTGTTCTGACACTTGGTGCAGGAGACATTTATACCCTTGGAGAAAAACTGCTTGAGGTATTGTAAAGGCAAAATATGGTAACAAAAGAAAATACAGCCGTTTCAACCCTGGTCCAAGAATTTAATCTTCTTGTTGATGAGCCGTTGAAAAAATATACCTCCTTTAAAATAGGAGGCCCGGCTGATCTTCTGGCAATGCCGAAAGACAAACTGGAATTAAACAAATTATTAACAAAGAGCTCGGCTCTAAATATCCCCGTCACCCTTTTTGGGGGCGGAACCAATATTTTAATTACAGATAAAGGCATACGCGGCCTTGTGGTTATTACAAAATTTTTAAAATCTAAAATTCATATTATCCAGTCCAATCTTCAGGAAAAGACCATTTATGCTGAAACAGGAGACAGGTTATCAAAGGTCTGCCTGTTTGCCATTGAACACTCGCTTTCAGGGCTGGAGCATGCGGCAGGAATACCAGGGACTGTTGGTGGTGCCATTATGATGAATGCCGGTACAAGTTCCTGGGATATTTCCAACATTATTGAATCCATTGATGTATTGGACCAAGAAACCTTAACATTTAAAACACTTAAAAGAAATGAACTTGATTTTTCTTACCGGCAGCTTAATCAGTCCGGAATTATCGTGGCAGCAACCTTTAAGTTAACAGAAAAACCCCGGGAAAAAATTGAAAAAATATTTAAAGAAAATCTTGTTAAAAAAAATGCTGCACAGCCTGTGTCTGCAGCCAGCGCCGGATGTTTTTTCAAAAACCCATCTTTGGGAAATTCTGCCGGAGAACTTATTGAAAAATCCGGGCTTAAAGGGATGAGAATAAATGATGCCATGGTATCGCTAAAACATGCAAATTTTATTGTAAACACCAATAATGCAAATTGTGAAGATATCCTTTTATTAAAGCAACATATTCAAAAAATTGTATTTAAAAAATTCCATATTAAGTTAGAAACAGAAGTGAGGCTGGAAGGTGAGTAAAAAATTTAAACCAAACAGGTATAAAGCACAGACCCCAAAGAGCAATAATACAGGGTCGAATTCCGCAAATGCGATTTGCCTTCAATCCTTCATGACTTTGGTATTTATAATGGCCTTAAGTCTTGGATCAATATTTATCTACGATTTTTTAACTCAATCAGATTTTTTAAATATTAAAAAAATTGAAATTTCAGGTACAAAAAGGGTTTTGAAAGAAGACATTCTCAAGCTTGCAGATCTAACCTTTGAAAAAAATATTTTGGAGATTAATTTATTTTCCATTGAAAAGCGCATTATTTCCCATCCCTGGATTCAGTCAGCTTATGTAAAAAGAAATCTGGATTCTGTGCTGTCCATATCCATTGTCGAACATGAACCCCTGGCAATTGCTAAAATTGGAAACCTTGCTGACCTTTTAATCAATACCCTGGGAAGACCTTTTAAAGAATACAATCCTCAAAATGACAGTGTAAAAAACTTGCCGGTTATAACGGGGTTAGAACTTTCGAATTCCAATAACCTGTATGAGTTCAATGGAACTTTATTTAATTCTATCATGGGTTTTTTACAAACCAATGACTGCGATAATATAGGACAAATAATGGGAAATAAAAATACCGGGGTTACCATTGAGGCCAAGGACATCTATAATCAGCACCCCATAGAAGAACCGGGAATAGTTCAAATTAAACTGGGGTTTAATAATTTTAAAGCAAAACTCAACAAAGCAAAAAATATCAGCGAATATATTGATAAAAACTATCCGGAAAAATCAATTTGCTCCATGGATCTTTTTAATATTGAAAAAGTGTTTATTAAAACAAAACTCAACACTGCTCTGCACAACGATTTAGAAAAGGGGGCGTAATTTGCAGGGAAATGAAAAAATAATCGTGGGCCTGGATATCGGTACAACCAAAATTACGGCCGTTGTCGGGGAGATGCTTGAAGACGAAATAAACATTATTGGAGTTGGGTCCCACCCATCCACCGGACTTCGAAAAGGAATTGTTGTCAATATTGAGTCAACTGTGGATTCAATAAAAAAAGCAGTAGAAGAGGCCGAACTCATGGCTGGATGCGATATCTCATCTGTTTATGTGGGTATTGCCGGCAATCATATAAAAGGTCTTAACTCCCATGGGCTTATCGCTATAAAAGGCCGTGAAATTACAAGCCAGGATGTTGACCGAGTCATTGATGCAGCAAAAGCAATTGCCATTCCAGCCGACAGAGAAATCCTTCATGTTATACCCCAGGAATATATTGTTGATGACATGGAATCAATTCAAAACCCTGTTGGCATGACAGCTATACGGCTTGAAGCCAAAATTCACATTATAACGGGTGCCGTATCTTCAGCCAGAAATATTGTCAAGTGCTGCAATAAAGCAGGACTTGAAGTTTGTGACCTTGCACTTGAATCATTGGCATCGGGTGAAGCAGTTCTTACTGACGAAGAAAAGGAACTGGGATGTGTTGTCGCAGATATGGGAGGCGGAACAACTGATTTGGCCCTTTTCAAGGAAAATAATTTAAAATTTATATATAACTTACCTTTAGGTGGATACAACCTTACCAATGATGTTTCCATAGGTCTTAGAACACCTCTTCCAGAAGCTGAAAAAATAAAAATTGAACACGGCACCTGTATCCCGGAGAATGTAAAGAGCAGCGCAACCATTGAAGTACCTGCCGTTGGGGGGAGAGAACCTAAAAAACTTTCCAAGAGGATTCTATCTGAAATCCTTGAACCCAGAGTAGAAGAAATTTTTTCTCTTTTAAAAAAAGAATTGTTTGCCAATGGACTCGAAAATTCATTTCCGGCAGGGTTTGTCCTCACGGGTGGAAGCGTGCTTCTTGACGGCATCAATGAACTTGCAGAATCTATTTTCAATGTGCCTGTACGAATTGGCAAACCCAATAAAGTGGGGGGACTCAAAGCAATTGTTAAAAACCCTTCCTATGCAACGAGTGTGGGACTTGTCCTTTTAGGTTCCTGTGCAACCTGTCGAGCAAATTTTCAAGATATGCCGTCGCAAGGCTTTAATGGAATATTAAACAGAATGAAACAGTGGTTTAAAAATATAATTTAATTTAATTTGGGAGGTGGAAATGGCTTTTTCTTATGTGGAAAATGAAAACTCAGCAAAAATCAAGGTTATTGGCATTGGCGGTGCCGGCGGCAATGCAGTTAACAACATGATTGATGCAAAGCTAAAAGGTGTGAAATTTATTGTTGCCAACACCGATGTCCAGGCGCTTGAAGCATCCAAGGCCGAGATAAAAATCCAGATTGGAAAAGAACTTACTCAAGGACTTGGCGCTGGTGCTGACCCAAACAAAGGCCAGCAAGCTGCGGAAGAAAGCAGGGAGGAGCTGCGGCAGGCCTTAGAGGACAGCCATATGGTTTTTATTACTGCAGGTTTTGGCGGCGGAACTGGAACCGGCGCTGCACCGGTTATTGCCGACATCTGTAAAGATCTTGGCATACTGACGGTGGCTGTTGCATCTAAACCCTTTTCCTTTGAAGGCAGAAAAAGAGAAAAACAGGCAATTGCAGGTCTTGAAAAACTTCACGGGATTACTGATACAGTCATTACCATTCCAAATGACCGGCTCAGGGGTATTGCAACCAAGGGCGCTAAAATGGTGGATATGTTTATTAAAGCAGATGAAATTCTCCACCATTCTGTAAAGGGTATTACAGACCTGATTATGATGCCGGGCCATGTTAATCTTGACTTTGCAGATGTCAGAACCACAATGCAAAAAGCCGGCAAAGCATTGATGGGTATTGGTATCGCATCCGGGGAAAACCGTGCTGTTGAAGCTGCTGAAAGAGCTATTTCCCATCCGCTTCTTGAAGATATTTCTATTTCCGGTGCAAAGGGCGTATTAATGAACATTACATCCAGTTCCGACCTCACCCTTGATGAGATGACACAAGCATCTGACCGGATATACGAGGAAGTAGGCGATGATGCAGAAATCATATGGGGCCAGACATTTGATGAAGAACTAGGAGATGAACTAAGGATTACTGTAATCGCTACGGGTATTGACGCGGAAGAGGTCAAAGCATCCAATAACATACACCATTTTGATCCCAAGGCTCAACCCAATGAATATCAAAAGGCAGTACCGGTACAACAGCCGTTTGCACAATCTTCAGATTCAATCGCCCGTGGACAATTGAGAACTCCTTCGCAGGAAGAGCTTTCGCAATGGAATGAATATGACAATCCCGTCATTGTTAAGCAAAAAAAGGCCGTTGGATATGATGATCTTTTAAATGATTACAATTCAATCCCGTTTGATAATAATGATTTGGAAGTACCAACTTTTCTTAGAAGAAAAGCCGACTGATAAATGGGGAAAAGGCTCAAACCGGTATGGAGTCATGGCTCACCTAAAAAGAAAATTATAGAACAAGGGGCCATTGTAAAAAAAGGAAAGGGATTTATAAAAGCCGCTCTTGTATATCCCAACACCTATAAGGCTGGTATGTCCAGCCTTGGATTTCAAACGATATACGCGATTGCAAATAAAATTGATTTTGTGGCCTGTGAAAGGGTCTTTTTACCAGACCCAAAACAGAAAACACAAGGTTTTTCGGGCAACCCTCAGGGTGCACATGACCTTCAGGTTACGAGTAACCTTCAGGTCAAAAGTCTTGAAAGTGGTTTACACCTTAATCAATTTGATATCATTCTGTTTTCAATTTCATTTGAAAACGACTTTATCCATATTGTTCAACTTCTTGAAAAAGCGGGCATCCCCTTGCGATCACTCGATCGAAACCACACCCACCCCCTGGTGGTTGCAGGGGGAGTCGCCTGTTTTTTAAACCCTGAACCTATTGCTCCTTTTATGGATTGTTTCCTTTTAGGGGAAGCTGAATGCCTTTTGGAACAATTTTTTGATAAATTTATAGAAAACTTTGACAGAAAATCTTTTTTACACACACTGGAAACAAAAATTTCCGGTGCTTATGTGCCTTTCCTTCACACTGACAAAAATCCATTTCAAATCAAGGTACAATACCTTAATAATCTTGACAATGTTACAACTGCCACAAGTATTCTCACCCCTGAAACCGTTTTTAAAGATACCTTTCTTATCGAAACCCTTAAAGGCTGCCCCCATGGCTGCCGGTTCTGCAGTGCCGGTTTTGTTTACAGACCACCCAGAATATATCCGGCCAAAAATATTTATGCAGCCATGGATACTGCCATGGGCAAGACGAATAAAATAGGGCTTGTCAGTTCTGCTATTGCAGATCATCCTGACATAACAAATATTTGCGATTATGGTCTGGAACACAATTTTAAACTCTCATTTTCTTCCCTCAGGGCTGATAAGCTCACCAATGAATTTATCCGCGCGCTTTCCAATGCAAAGGTAAAAACAGCAACAATTGCTCCGGAAGCAGGATCAAAACGGATGCGCGATATTATTAACAAAAAAATTGATGAGCCTGATATTCTTTTTGCTGCACAAAGGCTTGTCAATGCTGGCATCATGAATTTAAAGCTCTATTTTATGATCGGCCTTCCCTTTGAAAAAGACTCTGATGTTATGGCCATCGTAGACCTCACAAAAAAAATTAAATCTGTGTTTCTAACTGCATCAAAAAAACAAAAGAAAATCGGTACCATAACCTTAAGCATCAACCCGTTTATTCCAAAACCTTTTACCCCTTTTCAATGGGCTGCCATGACAGATGTAGCCACTTTAAAAAAAAGAGTTACACTTATCCGCCAGGGATTAAAAAAAATCGCCAATGTAAAAATCAATGTTGAATCATTGAAAAAAGCAAAAATTCATGCTCTTCTATCACGCGGGGATCAAAAAGCTGCGGATCTGCTCGAAACCGCCTTAAATAATGGCTGGTCATTTACCATGAAGCAGAACAAAGCATATTGTGATTCAATTGTATATAGGGACATACCTGTTGATGCCCCCCTGCCCTGGGATTTTCTTGACAACCATGTTAAAAAAAAATTCCTTGCAAAAGAATTTATAAAGTCCCGACAGGAAAAAAAATCCAACTCCTGCCCCATGATTGACTGTACCAAATGTAAAATCTGTATTTAATTTAAAGCGATTGATATTAGATCAGTCATCATCGACTCTTATTCTACTGCTGATACAGGCATGACAACTGCCTGATCTTAGACGGGCTGCATCTGTAAGAGAAATAACACCTGAAACAGCCTGATTTTTTCCAGGAACTACAAAAATGCGATGCAAATCTTTTAAAATCATTGATTTAATTGCTTTCTCGACAGGATCATTTTCATAACAAAGGGCCACAGGACTTGACATTATCATTTCTGCAGTTACGGACATATCATCTCCATGCCTGTAACAAAGAGTAACATCTGTTTTGGATATCACCCCTTTGGGATAATTTTCATCATCTGAAACAAGAATCGCGCCGAATCTCGAACCCCAAAGAATTTCAACCACAGAATCAAGAAGTGTGTCTTCTTTACAGGATTCAACCTGTTTTGTCATAATTTCATGAACTTTATATCTTTTGACCTTGTCTTGAACCATTTCGTCAGATTTATTGAAAATACCCTGGTTACAATTACTGCAATAATGGTAAAGCAATCCAACAATATCAGGGTATGCCAGTACCCCATCTATTATATTTGAATCAGGTTCTAAGGCATATAACCTGTAAATTTTATTGGCTTTCATTGTATCCAATGCTGAATTAAGTGTATCATCAGGCCGGCAGAAAAGCGGAGGGCTGTTCATTATCATTTCAACCGGGGTAGATAAAGGAAGTCCTGAATACCAGGCCCCCATTATATCTGTTTTTGAAACAACTCCCAAAGGTCTCTCAGAATCTTTACCCACTAAAATCGCATTAATCTTATATTTAATTAAATACTGAATTGCGCAATCAATACTGTCACCGGGGTCAAGTATTATCAACTGCTTTCTCATGGCATGTCGGACTTTTAACCCGGTTAATGTATCTTTTACCATATTTATATTCTTTCAATAAAATGGCTGAAAAGATCTGAGATATACACCATGCCTACAGCCTCACCATTGGAGATAACCGGCAATCTTCGAACATGTTTTTTGATCATTATATCAAGGACCATCATTAAATGCGTGTCAGGTGTGACAGATATGATTTTTGGGGTCATGATATCTCCTACAATATAATTTTTCAGTTTTGAGGTGGCACGTTCAATAATACCATCTATTTCAATATCGCTAATATTACCCCAGATTTTAACATGCTTGGGCAAAAGGAACAAAAGAATATCATACATGGATAACATGCCCGCAATGGAGCCATCTTTATCGATTACCATAATGCCAAAAATTGTTTTCCCATCCAGTTTTGATGATTTAAAGATCTCTAATGCTTTGGTTATAGGAGAATCAGGGTTCAACGTATAAAAGCGGGTTACCATAACATCTTTGGCAGTGGTTTTCATTCCATCTCTCCTTTTGCTAA
>Ga0307988_1001442_pt1 | contig 13291 bp, 6 predicted proteins | sample EllFjometagen183_FD_203166 | JGI IMG/M metagenome (GOLD analysis project Ga0307988, IMG submission 203166) | Marine microbial communities from Ellis Fjord, Antarctic Ocean - #183 | ecosystem: Environmental > Aquatic > Marine > Unclassified | place: Southern Ocean | collected 2014-10-08 | reverse complement strand
GAGCATTATTGGCTTGGGTTGAAAGCATGTGGCATTCGTCGATGATGTAAATCTTAAACTTACCTATCGACGGACTAAATCGTGCGTTTTCACGTAATTCACGGATATTCTCGACGCCGGTGTTTGATGCGGCGTCGATCTCCAAAACATCTGGATGAATCCCCTTGGTAGTCATTTTGCATGAATCGCATTGATTACAGGGTTCACCATTTATAAGATTTTCGCAATTAAGCGCTTTGGTTAGAATTCGGGCGGTTGAGGTTTTGCCCGTGCCGCGTGGACCCGAAAACAGGTACGCATTAGCAACCTGGCCGCGTTCTAAACTATGTTGGAGCGTACGGGTAATATGATCTTGCGCAAGAACTTCAGCGAAAGTCGTCGGGCGGTGTTTAATGGCAGAAACAATAAATTCAGGTGACGCCATGAGGGATTCTATCCGGCTAGATTGAATCAGAGATTAACGACGAAACGATAAAAAGTCAAAAACGGTTTTCATGATCTCAATACTTTGTGAATGTTCCTGTGTATTGTATATGAGATGTAGCATGAGTTTCGTTTTTCATCCACTTTTTGCCGATTCATCATTAAGGAATCCAGCATCAGTTAAGCAATATTTTTAGGGGTGTGCACCCTCTCGTTGAAGCAACGGTTCTAAGCGCCACTGCACAGGTGGCTCAAGCCGGGTAATCCCAACGCACATGTAAGAAACCGCTTAAGGCTGCTTCCTTTCGGACCTGACCTAATTCGCGAACTTACATCGCATGGGACCCAGCCGTCAACACTCCTTATGCAGCGCAGCCTTACAGCCGCGCCCCGAAGAAAGGGAATTCAGCTCTGCTAGAGCGGATTGCAGATATAGGACGCCGCTAATTCCCCGCTTAGCACACCCGATTTCTTCGATTCTATTTCTTAAATAGACCGCTTGCGGTCTATCACAATACAAATGTAAGGTTACGCCTTTTCTTTATATTCTGAAAGCGGCGTGATTTTTACGTTTTTTATGGTTACTGGACTCATGGGAAGACTTTTTTCTCCAGAAGGAGAACTTGTAACCGGAGACGTAGCGATTTCATCCAGTACATCCATGCCGTCCATCACCTCACCAAATGCCGTATATTGCCCATCAAGAGACGCTGCACGGCCATGGCAGATGAAGAACTGGCTTCCAGCGCTATTTGGATCGGCGCTTCTGGCCATAGACAACGTTCCTTTGACATGCTGTTTATTGTTGAATTCGGCTTTGATGCTGTAACCCGGGCTTCCTGTTCCCCATTTACTGGTATCATCTTCTTTTGAATTGGGATCGCCGCCCTGAATCATGAATCCGGCTATTATGCGATGGAAACGCGTTCCATCATAAAAGCCTTCTTTGGATAATTTCTTGAAATTTTCAACATGACCGGGAGCCACATCCGGGAAAAAGCGTAGAACTATTGTCCCGACCGAAGTCTCCATGATTGCAACTTCTTCTACTTTTTCTACTTTTTCTTCTTTCACTGTAGGCTCCTTTTCAGCAATTGGCTGAACGTTATCTTTGCTAACCTTCTGTTCGGTTACGCTATTATCGGTGGTTTTATCGTTCTTGACCTTGTTTCCATCACAAGAAGACATGGCGCTGATTACGACGCAAAGCGTAATTGCCGCCAACCAGTTTCCTATTATACTTTTTTTCATAATCGATTATCTCACGTTTATTAAGATATTGACTGATTAATTACTTAATGGGAATAGGGAATATACACGCAGATCTAGTATCGATCAATGCTAGAGCGGTTGTCAAAATTATATTCATTAATAATTATCTTAAGTCTTGGAAAAAGCCTATCTTTACTGACTTTATCCAAACGCGAAAATGAATGTTATTATGTCAAGTACGCTATGATCAAAAACTCTACCTATACTATTTGCTCCAAGCAAGGGCTTGGAATAATTTCCTCTCATTTTGCATGTCGGTTTCAATTTGTTTTTCTACATTTTGACAGCAAATTCTACTATGATTTTTATGTCAAAAATATTAATAAACTTTTAAACTGCTTGTTTTACGTAACTTATGTTAAATGATAAACATTTCCACTATTTCGGCATGAGTTTGGCTTCTAATGATGCCATAGGGGTTTTGAGTGATGAATATTTTGCGATTGCGTACGGCTGTGTTTACAGCCTTGATGCTATGCGTTTTGTCATATTTTCCCATAGCTCATGGTGAAATACATCGTATGCGGCACCATAAAACAGAGCATTTTATTCCTGCCTGGGGAGCTGGAGACGCTGTTTCTTCATCTAGTTTATTGGGCGATGACGGTCGGGTTGCAAGCCGTTTTTCCGATCCAGCTGCCCAGGCAGGTGTTTTTTATAATACCTATTCGTGGAAATTTGCCCTCGATCATTCAAAACAACCTCCATTAATTCAACGTTCACAGCGCTTAAATGATCAAGACCCTGCTATGCAATGGGGCGTCTTGCCCGAAGGCGACGCCTATTCTTCGATGATTATGGCTCATGGGCGAATCTGGATATTTGTCCAGCAAGGTCATGGATATACTCTTTACCGGGCCTCCGCCGATGCCAATCAAGCCCGATGGACACTTGTAAGCAGTGAGACGGGTGGTGCAGTACTGGATTTTTATCTCAACCAACGCTCTGATCCGGTCTTGATTGTCAGGAAGAATGCGACATGGCTCATGCAGCAAGGCGTATTCACTGGGGGAGGCAAGTATATTATATGGGATGAAAGTCAGAAAATATCCCAAATACAAGCCAATCAGTTACTTGCATCGTCAGGCAATACTCATGCTCTGCCTGATTTAGTCGGTGAATTCGACTTAAAAAGCAAAGCGGTTCTATTGGCTTTCTCGTGGGATATTGATGAACCAGCTGATATTACAATTCAATATCGTATCAGCCTGGATATTGATAAACCATATTCGCCCTGGAGCAAGATCTTAATCCAAAAGGTGCTGAAACTTAAAGAAAGCGGCAGATTTTTCCAATATCAAGTCTCTTATAATGATAAATCAGGCGTCAATAAAATTCTGCCCGATCTTAAATTGACTTATACTTTTGATGAGACCGGAGAAGTAGAAGATGGTCTAGTCAAAAATCAGACCAAAAGCGGCGACTCAGCTGGTTCGGGCATTGGTGGGGGATTAGGCTTAAGTTTCACCGGGCCAATGGGATTTGTTCAAGCCGGACAGGATGCGCTTACATCCGTCGAGATGGGATCAACCGACGCCTTAACTTCAGGTAATCAAGCCGCTTCTGCACCTACAGCAAGTAAATCAGTCCAGGCGGCGGCAAACCAATCAGCAGATACGCCAAGTAATGATGCGGGGAGGCAGACATCTACAGAAACGCCGGGTGATTCTCAGCAACCGTCAAATAATAATGATAAATCAGCCGACCAGAGTCCGGCGGCTGAATCTCAAGCGGCTTCAAGCAATGATGATTCATCCTCTCCAGAAGAGAGTGATTCTGCTCCACAGCAAAATCCAGATAATCCACAACTACCTGATAATAAAGAAAATTCACCTAAACCTAATAGTAATCCTGAAAAGAATCCTGATAATAATGATGATCCAGGTGAAGAATCAGAAGATTCACCTTCCGAACCTGAACTAGATCAACCACAACCCAAATCTCCGGATGATAAAAATCCTGATAACGATGATCCTGAAAACAACGATCCATCAGAACCGAACCAAATATCGCCTAATGAAGCATCTCCCAATCAACCACAGCCAAATAAACCACAGCCAAATCAGCCGGAACCTGACGATGCTGGAGAGTCTCCTGGTTCTTCACCTGACAATGGCGGTGAATCTTCGCCGGATCAATCGAAAAATGATCAAAGCGATAGCAACGGCGATCAATCCGGTAATAGTCCTAACTCTCCACAACAAAGCAGTTTAGAGGGTAACTCTTCAGGTGCAGGTAATGCGCCGGGCGGCGGTGATTCTGGTAACGGTGATTCTGAACAGGAAGAATCTGAAGAGGATAAGAAAGAAAAAGAAGATCAGGGAGAAAAGGATAAAGATACGCAGAACCAGCAACCTGCTGAAGAATCGGAAGATAAAGGTTCTGCTCCAAATGATAAACCAGAGCAATCAGGTAATGATAATAATGAGCAACCCAATGAAGAACAGCCCAATGAAGAACCTGCCAATGGGAATACCCAGGGAATTGAAGATGAGGGTGAAGAAAGTAGTGCAAAAAGTGATGAGGAGACGCAAGACGAAAATGATCAAGGCGGAAATCCAGAATATCCTTCGTCCGGCAATGAAGCAGATAATCCCTCCGTAGGATTGCCTGATGATATGCCGGATATATCAATGAAAGCCTTGGGCGGCTCAAACATATCAATGGGGAAGGCGTCGCCGGTGAAAAGCAGCGGCGGCATCCATTCGCGGGTGCGTCTTGCCACGGCGGATAATATTGAAGACGTAAGTGCAGCCGCGATGATGGCTTTGGCTGGATTGCCAGATAAAAAAGAGGCTTCCTGGTGGTGGATGATTGGGCTGTTTTTACTGCTTGGCTTGATTCTGGCGGAAGGATTGCGAAGGCGTAAATCAAAACAAGGCCATGTTGAAGACGCTTCGGATATTGCAGAAAATGAGGAGAGAGAGCCTGTCGATTGGCGTGAGCAATGGATAGAAGAGGTTGATAAGGGTGAAGGAAATTCAAATTTGCTCTATTTCAAATCAGAGGCTATCGCCGCGCAAATCCAGGGTAATGTTGTTTTGCTAATGAATCAGGATGGCAGGATTTATAAGGCGCCGCTTAAATTAATGTTCAATCCGGGGGATGGCAATAAGACAAAATCGCTTGCCATGGTCGTCGCTGTTAAACAGCCCTTTAAGCAAGCGCAAATCCTAATGAGAAAACAGAACTTATTGATTTTTGGAACAGACGAGAAGGATGCCAAACAGGCCTTGCATATCCCGTTGCCATCTGGTGACAAACCTGTCAAAGGCAAGAAAATTCCGTTCCCAAGTAAAATAGAATCAATACAAAGACTATTTTCAAATAAAGGCCAGGTCTGGATGCTGGGGAGCGATGCAGAAGGTCAACATGTACTTTCGGCTTCAACCGCCAATGTCAAAAGCGGTAAATGGAACACCGAATTACCCCTGGTTTTGGATGGAGGTCAGATAGCGGCGCTTTCATCGGGATGCGAACCGCTTATAGCCGGTATACCCAGGAAAGATATGGATCATCTATGGGTATACAAACAGGACGATAGCAGCGCCAAACGTTGGCAGGCCATCGCCAAAACGCCTTGCAATTCGGGTAAGGCCTTGATTCATGCCGCAGAAAAACGCTGCGTGCTGGTCGAACCGATGCGCGATGGACGAAACCTGAGCATCAATCTATTCCCACGGGATGAGCAGGGTCATTTCACCGCAAGGGCCTGTAATTCGATCAACTTGCCTCACGCATGTGACTTTTTCGCTATGGAAATAATTGACGGCAACATCTACCTGCTGGGACGCGACGCACACAATTCATCTATGACAGGCGCCCTAATGATGTTCACCGCCCGAATCGGCGAACTCCTAAAGAACCAAAAATCCATAGCAGCATAAACCCAATAAATTCAAAACCTAATCGTAGGGTGGGTCACGCCTCACCGACCCACCAAAAGATCACCTACTCATACCAAAAATCCCTCTCCCCCATGCCACGTAGGGGCGCCTCTCGTGGGTGCCCGGAATACGCATTAACCACAGGTGAAAACCATATCCGGGTAACCACAAGGGATTACCCCTACGGTCGTCTGGGGTAATCCCATACTCTGAACTATCACTCCCCGCGTTTTCGACGAATGGTTTGTGCTTTGGCTTTGTACTCCCGCGCTTCTGCTCCACGTCCGGTGTCTTGTAAGAATATGGCGTAATTCTCGTATACCTTTGCTAAATTTGGATGATCATCTGGTAAGGCTTTTTCATTAATCTCAATGGATCGTTTGATAAGTGATTCAGCCTGCTCATATTTGCTTTGGGCGTAATAGAGTGCCGCCAAGTTGTTGAGGTCACGAGCCAAATCTGGATGGTCTTTTCCTAAGGCTTTTTCATCAATCTCAATGGCCCGTAAATAAAGCGGTTCGGCCTGCTCATTTTTGCCTTGGGTGCGATAGAGTTCCGCCAAGTTGTTGAGGTTAGTAGCCAGTCTTGGGTGATCTTTGCCTAAGGTTTTTTCATCAATCTCAATGGCCCGTAAAAAAAGCGGTTCAGCCTGCTCATCTTTGCCTTGGGATTCATAGAGCACCGCCAAGTTGTTGAGGTGATTTGCGAGTTGTGGATGATCTTGTCCTAAGGCTTTTTTATCAATCTCAATGGCCCGTAAATAAAGCTGTTCTGCCTGATCATATTTGCCTTGGTTGCGATAAAGATTCGCCAAGTTGTTAAGGTTTTTTGCAAGTTTAGGATGCTCTGCTCCAAGCGTCTTCTCTCTAATTTCAATGGCCCGTAAAAAGATCTGTTCGGCTTGGTCATATTTGCCTTGGTCGTGATAAAGATTCGCCAAGTTGTTGAGGGATGTGGCGACATTGGTATGATCTTCACCAAAGGCTTTTTTATCAATCTCAATGGCCCGTAAATAAAGAGTTTCGGCCTGTTCATATTTGCTTTGGGAGTAATAGAGTACCGCCAAGTTGTTGAGGCTATTTGCAATTTCTTGGTGATCTGGATTTAGTTGTTTTTCTCTTATTTCCAAGGCTTGTTTTAATAATGGTTCGGCTTCCCAATATTTACCTGTATGTATTGAATAAACTCCGACATTATTCAAAATAACTGGATCGTCAGGAAAAAGACTTAACGCTTTTTTACTCCATTGCAGGGCTTCACTATATTTACCTTGATAATATTTTAAGTTCCCACGGGCTATATATATTTTGGCAAGTTCGGCCTCTTTTTGTTTAGTTGCTTCATCAAGCAGATTATCTGCATCATCGAACCGTTTTTGTGCGATGGCTTTTAAGGCTAATGCATAAGGGCCTGCGTCGTCAGGTATCAGGTTCGCATATTGTTGCGCTTTTACAGATGGTTCATGAGTTTGATAATGGCTGAGCATTCCAAGAAGAGAAGCGATTTGTTCATTCTTTTGCTGCAATTCATTTTCGAGTAATTCAATATTCTTTTGCAATAAGAGTTTGTTTTGCTGAGTTGTCTGATCAGTTCGGTGAGTACGGTGATCTATTTGTTCTATAGTTTCTTCTGAATTAATGCGAATAAGGGTATTTGAAAAATATGAACCAATAATAGATATGATTGCAAGTATAAATAGAGTAAGTCTTTGTCCTTGCAATATGCGTAAAAACAAATATTTTTTCCTAACGCCTTTTGGAAAAGTCGCGCCGAAGAGAATTAACGCGACGGCGCCAAAGAAACCAAATAATCCGCATAAAATAATCAGTATATTCATAGGATTTCCTGATGTATCAGAAACTACAAAGTACTATCAGATTATTTCCATCATACAGAACGGAATGTGCGAAGTGAAGCGTTATGTTTGGTTTGGGTGGTTGTTATCAACTCCCTCTTAAATTCTCCCCCAGGCTTGGGGGAGAGGGATTTTGGGAATTAATTGGGGGGATTGATTGCGTAGGTGAAATCATAATCGGGTAACCACAAGGGATTACCCCTACTGGTGTATATGTCAAAACAATATATCTGGTTATGTTCTATTTACTATAAATTCATTTCCCCATTTTTTGTTTATCCTTCATGGCTTTCATCAATTTTTGGTATTCTTCCTTGGTGGCCGCTTCCAGGGGTGGGAACCAATTGGCGCCTACTTCTAAATTGGATGAACATAGCACATGATAATCGTATGGCTTTGCATCAAGTTCAGGAAATTTAGCTAATGGCCGGATGTTTTTTTCCAGTTTGCCTTTGGCTAAAGAGAATAGTAACAGAAATTCTGGTTTGATTCTTGACGATGGCAGGCGTCCCACGCATTTGAAGGTACGGTCTTTCTCAACCGAACCATATTGCCGCCATAGAAGCGCTCCGTTTTTGCCGACTACTGCTGCGCCAACCGAGTACTCCAGGGTTGCGGTTGGCATTTTTACTCCCGGACGCGCGGTTAATTGTCCGGTTACGACGAAATATTTACCCTTAGGGGCGCCCGGTCTGATGGGCTGCGCTTGCTGTTTGAGTTTTTTGGGCGCATTCTTGGTAAATAATTCTAGATCAATAACTCCATAAGAAACATTCTCGAATTCCAGGGGTTCAGGATGAATCATAACATGTGACGCAGCAATAGTTTGACCTCCTGGAATAGAAAATAGCATTTTATTATCAGCTGTATATTCAACAAAAGGGAAGAGGATTAATTGAGGATTATAAACAGCGGAATCCTTTCCCTGTGGGCTTTGGCTTGGATTGCTTTTTCCTGAGGTCTCCGTATTTTTTTGTATGGCGTTTTGTTTTTTTGCTGAGTCGATGGTTTGTTGATTGAGCAGTTTCTTGGCGGAAACCAAATAGCGGAATGGTCCCTTATACTCAGAACCTATTTTAACGAAAAAGCGTTCCTTGAACTCGAAAAAAACTACATCGGCTTTTTTTGCTTTATAGACATCCTCTATGGTCCTGCACTTGGTAACTTCCTTTGCAGCTGCTTGGGATAGGGTTTGCGCCAGGATATTAATTGGCAATAGAAATATGAAGGCTGCTGTAATGATTAAAATTCGATTTGTTGAAAACATGGATAGCGTACTCCTTTATATTAGGTGTGGGAAATGATCATTAATTAACCGTAGGGGTAATCCCTTGTGGTTACCCGATGATAAATCCCTTTTAGTTTTCTTATTTCTAAGGTCGTCTAACATATCGGGCGCCCATGAAAGACGCCCCTACTTTGGGAAAATCCAGTAAAGATTGGCTTTTTCCAAGACTAATGGCAATAATAAACGAATATGATTTTGACAACCGCTCGCATGATCATTATTGTTCATTTAGAGAATAACACAACCCGCTTTTGTTGACCATTATTGTGATTATGATTGATGAAGTCTCGCCTAAAGTCTTTTTTTTTAATATAATCAATCGCCAGCAAATTCACATAACTTAAACCTGTCGGGATAAAAATATGCAGCAGATTGGTAATGACGACCTTGAACAACGCAACTTGGCTTTGATCCAGTCAATATACCCTCATTACGTCGATCTGTTGAATTCCACTCCAGCGGCTGCTCCGTATCAAATCGAGAAATTAAGCGATAATTCATATTCATGTTGTTTGATTGATGAAAACCAGCAATCTCAATGGCTGCATGGTCCACAGGACCCCTGGCAGTGGGCGGAAGCGCAAGTTAAACAAGCCAACTGGGCTTCGCAGCGCACTTTTGCTATTCTGCGTCCCGGACTTGGGTATATTCCCATTACTCTTTATCCCAATCTACGCAAAGGCCGGACGGCGCAACGCATGTTGCTGGTCGAAGACCGCATTGACCTTTTCCGATTGTCTCTCAGGTTATTCGACTGGACTGACATAATCCGTTCAGACCGAACTATTCTCGCGTTAACCGATAAGCCCGTTGATACCATGGTGCAGTTTTTTTCATCCAATCCAGTCGCTATTCTTCCACCTCTATCAGTTCTGGGAGGCGTGATCTGGGGTGATGAAGAACGCCGTTATATGGGGCTTCTGAAGGAACAGCTGGGCAAAATGGCGCAGACCGTTAACCATGCCGCACGGCAATATCTCAATGAATTGAAGAATCATTATATCTCTATCGCCAATGATGCAGGGCATCGAAAACGCGTCTTGATGGTTGAACCGGAGCATGATTATCTGGCTAATCCCATCGCTAAAGCCTTTGAAGAAGAGGGCTGCGCTATTGAAATGTATAAGGGCAACCGGAGGTTGTTGCACTTTATAAACCCTTATGTATGGTTAGTTTACGCCAGGGAAAACCTTCCTGACGTCTTGTTGTGGATGAATCGTAATACCCTTTCTCCTGAAGGGGCTGAAGATTTGGGGCAATTGCCTATCACCAAAGTACTTTGGTATCTGGATAGCCCCAAAAGGGTGAAAACCTCCAAAGAAGAACTGGACGCCACCGATGCCTATTTTTCGTTCGATCATTCATATCTGCCCTATCTCGAAGACCTGTGCGGCAAAGCAGGCAGCCCTCTTTCCACCGCAACGGGCATAAAACCATTGCCCGAATGTGAGCCGGATCGTATATGGCCGCAACGCCAAGGCTCCGATGTTGGTTTTATGGGCGCTCTGGGCGCTGATCGTTTTCAGGATGTTCTGGCATTCTGGCAGCGGCGCGACCCGCAGTTTGTGCAAATTCTGGATAGTATTATCGAAGATTTTCTGAGCGATTCTTCAATATCTTTGGAAGATCGATATAACAACTCTGATGGAACAACACGGCTGCCATTTAGTGGATTCGTGGTGCTTTATCTTGAAGAACGATCCACTTATCTTCGGCGTTTGCGGTTTTTGCAGCCGCTGAAAGATTTGGGGCTGGCCACCTATGGCGCCGCCGAATGGGGCAACCCCGCATGGGCTGAGCAATTGACGTCATGCTATTCCGGTGAGAAGCCATCTTATGAGACGGACCTGCCCCGTATCTATTATCATACCAAGGTCAATATAAACGTGTTTCATGTGCAATGCGTCGATTCGACCAACCCGCGCGTTTATGACGTGCTGGCGGCGGGTGGGTTTTTACTGACTGAATATAGGCCGGAAATCGAGCGGGAATTCAAAATCGGCCAGCACCTGGATTGCTTCCGCACGCCGGATGAAGCGCGTGAAAAGGCGCAATACTACCTTGATAATCAGCAGAAACGCGAAGAGATTGCCCGCGCAGGGCAAGAGTTCGTCTTGAATAATGCAACTTACCGCCATCGGGTTCGAGAACTGCTCGATAGTATTTGAAAGTAAATTGGGTTACTCTAGAATGCATATACTTCTATAATAAAACATGGGTATTTCTAAATCAAATGAAATTAAAACAAATTAAACTCCAGGCTTTTTTAACGCTGTCGCTTATGATTATGTTCTGTGCATGTATGGATAATAACAATAATAAGACCCCAAAAGATACGCTGCCGCCTGACGCTCTGGGCGCTTTGCCGACCGTCACTTTTGAACTGGGCGGCGTTGAGGTGGACATCGAAATCGCCAATACTCCAGTCGAGCAGGCGCAGGGATTGATGTACCGCACAACAATGCCGGAAAACCACGGTATGCTCTTCGTTAACCGGGAACCGCGCTACCTTAGTTTCTGGATGAAAAACACCCGGCTTGCCCTTTCTATTGCTTATATCAGAGATGACCTGGTTATCGGCAATATTTTGAAGATGAAGCCTCAGGTCGGTGAATATGAACCATCCGAGCGCTACCATTCTAAATATAAATCCTTATATGCACTAGAAATGAATCAAGGCTGGTTTGAAGAACACGGCGTCAAAGCAGGAGACAAGATTAATTTGCCATTGGAAAAAATAGAGCAGATCATCACTCAGAGTAGTTCGAAATAATACAAAAATAATAAACAAAAAATATAGTTTTATAACCGGAGGTTCAATCATGAGGACGCGCATAATCGGGATAATTATACTTATCGGAGTCTTAGCCATGCCTGTCATGGCTCAGCAAACTATCAATCCAGTGAAACGGCTCGATATATCGGCGTTTTCACTGCATGTTGATGGGACGACTCTTTTCGTTGGTGGATCAGATAAACTGAGGATTTTCGATATCAGTGATGGCGGCAATCCAACACTGCTTGGTGAGTTGGAGGTTTCAGCGGTTATCAATGGTATCGCGGTGACCGATGGAGTCGCTATTCTGGCGCTGGAACATCAGAACGAACCTAACCTGCTAATAGTGGATGTCAGTAATTTATCCGCCCCGAAGTTGCTATTTGAAAGACGAACTGACCAGGACCGTAAGATGTTGTCTACTGTGCGAACTGTGGGACGGACGATTTATCTGGGGCTTGATGATAAAGAGATTCAGGTTACCGAGTTGGATCAAGAGAATAACGTCACTACGATTCTAAGCATTTTGCCCGTTTCGGACGTTATCACTGACATGCGCATCAAGGGTGACCGGATGTACGTCTCGACCTGGTTCAGCATTTTGGTAGTTGATATCAGCGATCCGTCTAATATCCATTTGGTTAGAGAAATATTTACTGATGACGCTAATAACGGTCTTTCCATCGAAGATAATCTTTTGGCTGTGGCGGAAGGTTTTACTGGCATTACTTTTTACGATATTTCCAATCCTGATGATCCTCAGAAGATTTCTACCAAAACCATTTTCGTTGAAAACGAATTCTGGCGCGTCTTTTTGCGTAAGGAATATTGTTATGTTGCGTTATTGAATAATCCATCACAGAATATTTTCGATATACCTGATCCGGGCGGTCTGCGCATCCTGGATTATCAATCGATGAACAACATTAAGCATATATATACTAACGAAGTCGAAACCAGTGGTATGGATGTCCTCGCTTATGATGGTTATGTGTATATAGCTGAAGAAGCATCTCTGGGCGTTTTCCGTCATGGTCCGCAGGGTGAACGCGCTACGCCGACTCCTATCGTCCCGACCAAAACGCCAACCCCGACGTTTACTCATACGCCGACCAATACGCCGCCGTTGTTGGTGAAATCAACACCGACTCCGGTTTTGGAACAGCCCACATCGACGCATACATTTACTCCAGTTCCGATAGCGCCAACTCCGACTAATACGCCTGTCGCGGCTCAGCCGACGGCTACCAATACTCCGCAAGTAGTCCAGCCGACTGCGACGCCTCAAGCATCAACTGGCGATCTTCCAGCGGCGATCTTTACCTCTGATTTCGATGGCCCACTTTTGGGCAACGAGCAATTCGCGGCGCAGCTGCCTTTTGCGGGAACATTCACCCAGGCCGCGCATTCCATTGGTTCCATCCCGACCGATAACGCATTCGATGGCGCTACTAACGGGCGGGGGCTGACTGTCACGCTCAACGCGGGCGACGCCATCATGTTGATGGGGCCGTTCCTTACTCTTGACCCTGGAGTTCCAGCCTTGATCCGCATTAGCGCCAGAAGCACTGGAGCGGGCGCCACTATCGCCTTGGCCGCGTTGGATGGATCGTTTGATGGTTCGCAGGCCACCAATATCCCCGCCAACAGCCAGATTTTCGCTGGAGCATATAAGCGCTTCGTCTTGCTCTACAAGCCGCCGACCAATTCACTTATCCCCATTCTGCAAGTTGCGGGGGGAGCGGCTATCACCGAACCTGTAACGGTCTATTTTGATAACCTTGAAATAA
>Ga0307988_1001441_pt1 | contig 13319 bp, 11 predicted proteins | sample EllFjometagen183_FD_203166 | JGI IMG/M metagenome (GOLD analysis project Ga0307988, IMG submission 203166) | Marine microbial communities from Ellis Fjord, Antarctic Ocean - #183 | ecosystem: Environmental > Aquatic > Marine > Unclassified | place: Southern Ocean | collected 2014-10-08 | reverse complement strand
TGTCTGCTCCCGGAACGGAGAACCTCAGGTAGGTAAGCTTGCCTTTGGGAGCTCCCTTCTGGGATAAATTCATGTGGTTTTTCGCAACTCTGCTTGAGGCTCTCAAGGGCTTTTTGTTTGCCACCTCGAGTACAACTCTATACCCGGGGGTGCGATGCGAAAAACTCAGACCATACCTGTTAAAAATTCTTATTGCCCTAAAAAAGGAATCGCCTTCTCTCTCTCCGGCAGGATAGTGAGCGGATTGTTCAGCTATATAATATTGCTAATGTCAATACCTCTCGCTGGGATTGCACAAGAATCTGTAGACTATAATAGTCTCACAGAGCAAAATGGCATCTATTCCAAGATCAATTCAAACACCCCTTTTACGGGCTTGCTTTATTCTCTTTATGACAATGGTAAGCTATTCCTAGAGGGGGAGATGACAGACGGAAAATGGAATTGGAGCATTTCATATTACAGATCCGGACAAAAACAATTTGAGAATCACTATGAGAATGGTGTCCAGCATGGTACACAATTGTGGTGGTATGAAAATGGGCAAATCAAGTCTAGCCAGTCTTACATAAATGGGATACTTGACGGGGTATCTAATTCTTGGTGGCCAGATGGCAAAATAATGACGGAATATTTTTATAAAGAGGGAGTTCGTATTGGTCAGTAATATGAGGAGTATTGCTGGATCGATACTAACTATGCAGTATTTGATATCGAGCTAAAAACCTTCTTTGAGATGTCCTCTCTGCTTCAAATGAGGAGCAGCAAAATTGATAGTAATAAGGAAACAGTATGAAAAATTATAGCAGTTTGGGATTACCAGTGTTACAAGTGAATTCTAAATACCCTATCAGAATATTAATTATTCTAATGGCACTACTCACCTTGGGCTGCATGTCAGAAAAAAAACCGAAAGAAATTCACATTGTTGAAGTTGGACTGAAAGATGGACTATTATATGAAAAGAACGCAAAGAAACCGTTTACAGGTCTACTTGTGGACTATGATGATGATGTCTTGATTGAGTCTCACTCAATTAAAAACGGGGTTGAGGATGGACCGAGCAGAAAATATCATGAAAATGGAGTTCATAAATCCGATGTAATGATGAAACAAGGTCAACCAGATGGAATCCTTCGAACATGGTTCATTTCTGGAAAACCTGCCACCGAAATAACTTTTATCGAGGGCAAAGCTGAGGGCCTAAGTAAGAAGTGGTATTCAAATGGACAGATTGCTGAAGAAACGCCCTTAGTGAATGGCAGGACAGAAGGTCTTGAATGTTTGTGGTACGAAAACGGCCAGAAATTTGGTGAGAACGAACATAAAAATGGAAGATTAAATGGTAACTCAAAGACTTGGCGAGAGGATGGAACCATAGAGTCAGAAGGGTCTTACTCGCAAAGCAAAAAGGATGGAACGTGGAAATCTTGGGATGAGCATGGAATTATAATAATCGAACGTGATTTTGATAATGGAGAATTAATTGATAAGAATCTCCTGTTATCAAATGAAGTTCTGGATGTTGATGGGAATGTGTACAAGACTAAAAAAATTGGAAATCAGGTTTGGATGATTGAAAATTTACGTGCGACCCATTACCAGGATGGCACCCCGATTATTTCGCTCAAGAGTGACAGGAGCTGGGTAAATGCCCCTCGAGGTGGGTATAGTTATTATAATAGCGATGAAAATAAAGCGGTGGTTTACGGAGCGCTGTATAATTGGTTTGCCGTGAATGATGAACGTAACATAGCTCCCAGAGGATGGCACATCCCCTCCATAGGAGAATGGGAACAGATGATCTCATTTTTGAAGGAAAGTCGAACAAATTTTGACAACTCTGAAGATCTAAACTCTGACATTGGCTCAGAATTAGCAGGAAGAAAAGAACTCTGGAAAGATGGTAGTTTGAAAAATAATGATCATTTTGGTATGAGTGGGATCAACATTCTTCCAGGTGGCTGGCGTCAAGGTTTTTCAGGAAGTTATGTCTCAATAAATGAACTTGCCCAGTTTTGGAGTTCTACGCAGCACTCAGACCGACTAGAATGGGCGTTTAAGTATCGGGTTAATTATTATGGGGGTAGTAGTTCAGGCCCCTATGAGAAAAATGATGGGGCCTCAGTACGTTGCATTAAAAATTGAATTCCACCTCGGTATTTAAACCGATACTGCCTACAAATGGGCAGCTAAAAAAAATATGCCTGCTTGTGTAGCATTATTGAAAACTCAATTGCTGACAGGTAAGTCTTTCACAGAGGATAAATGAATGCTGAAATTTTTCCACCTCCCTATATTCTTGTTCGTTGTCTTTATGATATCGGCCAATGCATCGGATAAGAATTCAATTATTAAAGCGGGGGAATATTATTATGGTACTGGAATATCAATAGATGTGAAAGAGGCCCGTGATCTAGCTCTAGCGGAACTTACGAGCCAAATATCTGTCTTCGTTAGTAGTCGCTTTGAATCAAATCTGATTGAGACAATCAATGGTATCTCAGAAAATGTTGAGAGTGTGATTAAGACTCACAGTGGGGCCATCATTAACAATGTGCAAACGCTTCAGCAGCCACTCTCTGGTGGTAAATTCGAAGTGTTCTGTTACATTCAGCGAAGCGAATTATTAAAAATCTATGATGAGAGGAAAGCCCTTATTGCTGAAATTTGTGATGCGGCTGACGAATATTCAGTCCAAGGCAATATCGCCCATGCACTGAAACATTACTATTTCTGCATTATCCTTCTTAAAAGTTTACCGGATCAGATGGTCGAATGGCAGGGTATTAATTATACAATTCAAATCCCCCGAAAAATAAACGCTCTCCTCGAGAATATCAGTTTCCATTATCAAGGAGACGATTGGGAAGATGATTCTGCTCGTCGTGTGGATTTGGGAGTAAGGATTCATGGTCAACCTGTGGCTCAGCTAGATTTTACATTCTGGGATGGATCAAACCAGGTATCTGTTCAAACTCGGGATGGGCAGGCCTCATTCTACCTCTATGGGAGTAGCGTTCAGTTCGAATCCCTGCGTATAAATGTTAAATATGCTTATTACGAGAACCGCAATGAATATTCGACAGTAGAAATTTTGTGGCCCTTGGTCACCAAGCCAGTCTTTGAGTCAGAAAAGGGGATCAAATTAAAAGTGGAATCTCCACAACTGAGAGATCGTTTTACCAAGAAGTTCAACGGAAACCCTGTCGTACCAACTACAAATGCTCTGAATCTTCATGTGGATGCGCAGGATGCTCCAGGTGAACGTATTTTAGGACAGACGCTGCAATTCATTGACCAGATCAGTAATCCACAATCTGATATTTACTCAGGTGACAAATACCTGGTAGAAAAGCTTCAGAGATATTTGAAATATAACACCCCTTCAGTCATGGACCAATCGATTGAAGGCACTGTTAATCGCACTTCCAGGGGTTGGGAGCTACGCAGGATTAGGGTACTCCATTCATATCCTAATATCCATCGAGAAAGCACGGAATACCTTGTGCTTGATTTCGACAGTACGGGCACACTGGTAGATTTCAATATGGCAATCACGGACAATCTATATCAGAGCTTTGTGACTGCTGCTGAATACGGTCACGACTGGGGTAACCGTCAAGATATCCTGAAGTTCATCGAGAAGTACCGAATGGCTTACCTGTCTCGTGACCTAGGAACAGTTGATTTAATGTTTTCTGATGAAGCGCTCATTATTGTTGGCCGGATCATCAAGAGAAAAGCCACAAGCATAGAAACACTTTATGAAAAATTCGGAGATGAACCGGACGTTGAATACTTGCGATTTACCAAACGAGAATACCTCAATCGATTGTCGAAAACCTTCAAGGCAAACCAGGACCTCTTCTTGGATTTTTCGTCTTTCAACATCATTAAGAAGAACAATGCTCCAAATGTCTACGGTGTTGAGATGCGTCAGAGTTACAACTCATCTATTTATTCGGATGAAGGACACCTGTTTCTTCTTATAGATTTTGAAGACGTGGACCCGCTCATCTACGTACGTGCATGGCAGCCGAATGAATGGGATCAGGATAAACTAGTTCGCACTGCAAATTTTCGAGTTAGAAAATAGCTAGAGAATCTTATACAGGGGCGCCGGCAGGTCTTACCTTGTCAATTTGGTCTACAATGGTGCTGAATATGCTCTTGTACACGTTGCTCGCAACTGGACTGCAGGCGCAGATAACTAAACAGCTACCGACTATGTCGGTTGTACGAGAAGCTGTCCAATTAGAAAATGAAATCACCAGTGCGAGGGATTTCAATGGCAGCTTTGCTTTCTGTGTGAAAGTAATTACCCCCCTATCCGGTGTAACTTTCCAGTCCAATAATGGCGTTGTGAAAATTGAATCATTGCCTGGTGTGTATCTGGTGTATCTCTCTCGAAATGAGCGCGTGTTGGAAGTGTATCAAGAGCGACATACGCCCTTGCGTGTAGTACTCAGTGAAGTAGGGATAAATGCCAAATCTCAAACCACATGGGAGTTGGGGATTACAGGATCCTGGGAGCAGGGTTTAATTACCGAAAAGGGAAGTGTTATGTTGATCTCTGATCCTCTGGGAGCAACTATGAGCATTGATGGATTACCAGACTTCAAACAAACGACTCCACATAAGCTGGAGAAATATCTAGCTCAGTCTTATCGAGTACGCTTTGAAATGCCATGGTATGATGATGTTGATACGGTCCTGGTTGTACAGGAGGGTGAAAATGAGAATTTTATTGTAAAGATGGCAACCTCGAATGGTGGTGTTGCTATTTTCACTGACCCATCTGGTTGTAGACTGCTCTTGGACAACCGAGATCTTGGCCTGTCACCGCTTCTCCTAAATAAACCCTCTGAACGACTGCCACCTGGTAGCCACCTCCTCAGAATCAACTTTGACACTTTCCATCGGACTATTAACCAAGAGATTGAAATCTTCCAGGATTCTGTTGTGACCTACAGATTCACTCTTGAGGACACTTCTGGGTACCTCGCTATCAACACGGACGTGGAACCTCTTAAAGTTATTGTTCAAGGGATTAGACGCGAGGAATTTCGTGCGGTAATGAGTGATGACAGAATCAGATTGGCGAAGGGCCTATATGATATCAGAATTACAAAGGATTCAGAAGACGCCATTTATTATGACACGCTCCGCACCAGAGTTAGTATCAAACAGGGCGAGGAAACCAGCCTGAACGTGCAACTTCCTGATCGTTCTGCATACATACTCATTCCCGAAGATAGTCCTGAGTATACGATGGATATTTCCGGAAAAACTTATGAGCCTGTTCTTTCAGGAGATCGGATTCGCTTGCGTTCTGGTCTTCACCAACTGTCCATAAGGAAATTCGGTGTTCATCAGGATGCCTATTCGATTGAATCTACCCGCATCAATCTATCAACTGGTGAATACTTGACACTTCCTGTTGCACCCAGCTTTAGCAGTGGAATCATTTATGCTGAGACAAATGATGCAGATGCAACTCTACATTTAAAAGACCTAGAAACTGACAATGAGTTTGAAGTGAAAGGACTTATGGCAAAATGGACATTGCCGATTGGCAAATACTCGGTTTGGGCTGAACATCCTGAGATGATGACACCACCAGCTGAGAATATTTTGGTCATGGCTGATTCAAACTACACATTTGAGTTCAATTTTTCCACTAGTGATAGAATTGCATATCTGGCGCCTCGCTATAATGCTTTGCATGGGCGAGATATTGGAAACCGAAAGTACCTAAAAATCTATGCATCATACTTTTGGGGGGGGCTTTGTGATCCTGAATCAAGTTTCAATAAGGAAGAGAATGGTGAAGGTGATAATCCCTGGATCATGTTTTGGGAACTTCGAAACTTATTGATTCGCACCGTAAATATTGGTGGTCCAAAGATACCCTCACTTTCGACTCTGGATGATTCACGCCAGTATGGAATTATGGCGCTTCCTGACGGTTACGGAATTCACACTAAAGCAACTCTTTTATCGGCGGAAATACACAATTACGAGACGGGACTTTTCAGACTTCTTGACGTATTGGGTGATTTCCAGTTCTATTCCAGTAATTCTGACTCAGGTACCATAAGAACATTAAGAAGTAATCTCCTATCGATAGGTATCGGGTATCAAAAAGCTGACTTTTTAGGAACACACAGATTCAGGTCATATGCTAAGGTAGGATATTGGTTAAACAGCCAAGGCGGCAAGCCAATTTATTCCGTTGCCGATGTTGCTTATCTATATGCAGAGAAGGTGGAATTGGGAGATAGCACCATGACATCATCCCTCAATTCGCTCAGCAAGTGGATACGTTGTGGTGCCGAATATTTATACACACCGAAGCGGAGCAATAGGATCACCTTCTCGGTAGGATTTGGAGTTGATGTAAATCTTGATCCTCAAGAATTCTATTGGTACCGTGCTAAGGATGTGACCGAATTTGAAGAATCTGGGTTCTCTTCTTTGCCTGAACCTGTTTCTGATGTAGACCTAGCTGTTCCATGGATGATGCGAGAATACATTCCATTTCTTCAGGTTGGTTTAATTTTCAATCGCCACAGTGCAAATTGGGAGAGGTGGCTTTCGGCTCCCCAATAATTACAAACTAAAAATGTCATGTTTTTTGGGTCTTCCCATGCGACTAAGTGCTTTTTCATAAAGATGATGATACATATTAAAAAAAAGTGACCCAAACAGTATAAACAGCATACTAATTGATAAGTCCATTAACACTGCGAATAGGGATTATCTTGCGAAAGTTCACGTGTCTATTAAGTGCCAGTTTGTTTAAACCGGTGAAATGGATGGTGAGATCGAGCATTTTCAAAATGGAGACTCTTATGTTAACCTGCAATAGAGTAATATAGCCTCCTTGTAATATTGATCCATTCCATCACACTCTTATTAGCAGACTTAAAAAGCTGTACTTCCCTTATTCGGTAGACTGCACGAGGACTTTTCAAAAATAGTGACGAATTGGTGACTTGCCCCTGTAAGTGACTGATACATAGAGTGAAGTAAGGTACTGAAAATATTGAGTCACATCAAGTATTAGCTGCAGGAATTTCTCCATGGATTGTGAAATAGAACTGCTATCTTTGCTCTCTCCTTAACCCCTGCCAAGCATCAGAGTTACTGACTATCGCCAGAACGGCCAGAACCGAGCTGGAAGCATACACAAAAGCCATCACGGAGCGTGACTTCGATGATGCTGGAGACAGACAATCAACCTGACAGTAACATAAATCCCTGTTAAAAGGGTCATAGAAGGGGGTATTCACCCTCTTCTTAGCTAACATGTATGGATATCTATATGATTATTATGGATATAGCTCATCATTCCTAATCAAAAATACTCACAATAATTTCGCGCCAAGAAATTTCTCAAAAACACACGATTTTGACACGATTTCGCATTAGTGAAAATTGAAAAATGGTCGCCCGCTCGGAAACTGCCGAAGAATGGGAAAAAGCGAATTAGCTTATGTTGTTATTAATAAAGGATATGCATGAAATCAATTTGCTCGAGACCTCTCGAAGCACCCTGTGAGCTGACAACCTTAATCTATCGAGCGAATGTCAGAGGGTAAAGAGCTGCCAAATCTATGTCCCTAATTTAGTAGCTCAGCATACATCATATTTGGGGGTTACTGGTATAAGTCTAACGGTTTCGCTGATGGTCAAGCCATTCGTCCATCAAAGTCGAAAGTTTGATAACTGGTTGAGGCTTCGGATTAGATCCTCGACCTGTTTCGAGTACGTGAGGAGGCTCTCGTCGTAAAAAATCACTTCGATAAGATGCATTATGAATGAGGACTATCTCGTTGATACTCTCTATCAACTGCTCAAGAAGATTGAACTTATCCCGTTTTGATTCAATTTTGATTTGCCCACACTCGCTTAATGTTTCCTGTAAGCGCTGAGCTAGCGGGTTTAAAAAAGTAGTTCGAATTAGATCACGTCCATTAAGCTCCTGGAAAGCTACTGAATCCCCACCTGCCTGAGAAAGGAATACACTTTTAAGAAGCTTATTATACTCACATGTTGATTGATGAAAAATTGTAGTACTGAATTGAGGAGAACCATTGTGAAGGAACTCGTACCATAGATGGAGTTCCAGAAATTTCATTGGCACGAAAGGATGTATAGAGCCTTTGTACAAATCGAATATTTGCCCGCTTTTATTTGTCCACCACATCCTGTCATCAATTACAACCTCAACGTTCAGACTGTATAGATCTACAAAAGCATATACTTGAGCCTTTAAGGCCTTTTTGCGTTGGGATTTGAAGTTGAAATCGAGTATGACGACTTGGGCATCAGTTTTGTCACAAAGCAGTCTGCTGGCTGCAAATTCTGGGGACAGTGCTTTAAAGCCATCAATTTGGCTGGCGTTCAAAGTCTCCACTCTGCCCTCATAATAAATTCTGTTGAAATAGTCTGTACGATCTATCAGAGTAGCAAGCTTTGCTTTCATGAGATAGCGACTTATTGTATTGACTGATACGTTAACGCCATCAGCAGTAAGGATTTGCTTGAATCGCACAGGGCCGTATTGAGCATTGTCAAGAGCTGTAGAGATGATTTTATTTTGAACCGAGGGTGATATTTTGGAAGGCAGGGTTAAGGGGGCTCTGGATCTATCCCTCAGACCGGATAGCCCTTGCTCCTTGTAGGCACGCTGGATGTTGAAAGCTGTCCTGATGCTTATATCGTATTCTTCACACACTTTTGATATCGTCGACCCGGCACCTAACTTGGATGCGATTTGTGTTCGGAGATCCTTGTTAAGTTGTTTCATTGGTCCACCCCATGGTGCAGGATGTTGTGAGTGTGCAGGGTGTTTTCGAGTGGTTTGCGTACAACTTTTCCCAAACCTCATATGTCGTACTAGTCATCGCATAAGATTGAGTATTGAATCCGTGATGTAGACAGAAGTGTGAACCTGATTTAATATTTGTTTGTAACACCCTCATAAACTCTTCTTAGCTATGCATCCGTTATCGTATTCGGGGTATCATTCATTTCAAAACGCGATAGTAGTATAATAGCATGAGGGGGTGAAGTACTAACACGTAATGCGTATATATCAACATTATTTCAAGCTCCAGATTCTCACTTAAAAAATGCTATGTGCACATTACCCCTGCTAAACTGGATAGTCATAAAGTCCAGGAGGCACTCAGTGGAGCTAACTGCCGATGAGATCATCTTTGTGTCAAAAACGAATCCTAAGCAAGTACTGAATATTGACGGCATGATGGGCGAGATCACCTCAGATAAAGCAGCAATGAAGGGCTTCAATTAAGCCATCGATCTCAACCTTATTCACTCCATATTTTCCTGGGTAAATGCTCTTGGTGTCGAGAGAGTGAGCTTGCTTACCAACGCGAAAACCAAACGGTCATTTAGCCGGATCTCCGTTGAAAAGCTGGAAAAGCTTATAGGGATCCTTGAGGACTAGCATCTGGTAATTATGAAATATGGCTGCAATAGTTACTTTCGCCCTACCCTGGTGCCCCAGCATTGTTGGGGCTTTTCTACTAGCCATCCTAGTAAAGTCGATTAAACCGGAAAGCATCCAACCTTCATATAACCTGGCATAAGAAGTAAAACAGGAGGTTATTATGAAACTGGATTGTTGTATATCGGTAGGAATATTGATGGCACTAACAAGCTGGACCCGAGTTACATTCAGATTATAACGAACGCCATGGATGATGAAGACAGCTTGCAACAGTCATCGTACGGACATTATGACTGCATCAAAAGTGTCATTAAACTAAGTAGCTATTTAATACCAAAGGAAGAGGGTTAGGCACCCTCTTTTTACCTCACATCCACAGTGCTGTTCACTTTCTGAATTCGAAGGAAATGGCTCTATAAAAATGCATGATAATCAACAGCATATTCACCCTCATAATACTAACGATCCTCATCGTGACGTACGAGCTCTGGTTCCACAAAGATAAAACCGGCCGCAGCTATATTCAGATGCATTTGAAAACAGAGCCTACCCTCTCCAACCATGCAGTCTTTTTTATCCTCGGGGCTGCAAATTTCCATAGACTTCTTCAGGACTGGTATCTTGGTAAACGGGTTGCCCCATGGCAAAGCAATTTCAGCTGGTCCGACCACGAAGAGTTCGATTGATAAACCCCAGTTAAAAACTACATTCAGCGATAATTGGGGGTAAACCAATTAAAATATATTAGACACCGCTGTGGATACCAGGCATTGTCTAGGCTGTAAATCCCTGGTTGAGGTCCCAATAGGATTTCATGGTGGTGGCCTTGTCGAAGATCAGGATGCTGAGCCTGATCTTCTGAAACGCTGTCCAGAGTGTAACTCGTCGAATGTTTTGCCCTGGAAGGTTAGGAATGGCTGTCCGAAGTGTGGGGAGCATATGACTGAGGATGCAGTTCAAACGAAAAGCGTTTACTCATCAGACAAGAAACAAACTGTTATTTCTGATTTGCAGTTCAAGAAATTTCAGGGGGATCAGGACGACTTGTTGTTAGGGTTGGCACCCTTGAAAAAGAATGGTACGATAACGGATGATGAGTTGCTGGATATTAAAAAGGTTTTAGCGACGATGACTTAGCTGAATGTATGCTCTTCACTACTCCTGCCAAATTTAGCCATATGGGGTAATAGCAATTGATTAAAATTGCAAGTGAAGAGAGACACACAGGATTTGTTCTGGTTGAAATTAATTATTTTGAAACTCAATAAACTTGAGTAGTGGAGGTGAAATGAAGAAAAAGGTAATATTAGGAGTAGTAGTACTTATTGCGGTATATCTAATTCAGTATGCAGGAAGTGATATGCTACAAATGATGAAGGAAGTTAGTGAGGATACACCAAAAAAAGAGATTGTATTCCACACAATTGGTATTTTTGTCACCTTTTCGTTGGGAGTATTTGGTATCGTTGTAAGCTACACGGAAATATTCAACCGAGACAAATCAAATGAGCATTAAAAAAATATCAGAAAAATACTAAATCAATCGGTCGTGAGTACTTTACCATATCCAACAATTTAAACCCTTCAAACAGCACTGATGCCGCTCTACGAGACGAGGGCGATAGCCTGCAGTCAATTCCTCTGCGCCCACCACACTCTGTGCTTCAATCGATTACCTCGATTGAAGTTCCAGCTCAGAAGGCTGAAGCAAAGAGTCAAAACGATGCTGAGAGCATGATAGTAAGTTGATTTCGGTAATTGTTGACTTCACCCCCAAGCTCTCGGGAACTTCGGTTCCATGGGGGGGGGCAATTTTGAATTTCCAGAAAATGGACCTATAATAAAACATGATCATCAACAGCATATTAACCCTCATTCTAATGACGATCCTTATTGTGTCATACGAGCTCTGGTTCCACAAAGATAGAACCGGTCGTAGCTATATTCAGATGCACTTTGACAGAGAGCCTACCATTCTGGATCATGCAGTCTTCTTTATCCTCGGGACTGCAAATTTTCATAGACTTCTTCAGGATTGATATCTCGGAAAGCGGGTTGCCCCATGGCAAAGCCATTTCAGCTGGTCCGACCACGAAGAGTTCGATTGATAAACCCCAGTTAAAAACTACATTTAAAGATAATCTGGGGGTAAACCTGAGTACTACATCTAAGTATAAATGTCATTCCTGTGGATATTCTGCAAATGTTTGGGATGAGCCTGATAAGGCACCCATCGCTACGGTGGATACCAGACATTGCCTAGACTGCAAATCGCTAGTCGAAGTCCCCATAGAATTTCATGCTGGAATGCTTATCGATGACCCCGATGTTACTCCAAGCTTTCTGAATCGGTGTCCAGATTGTAATTCATCGAATGTTCAGCCATGGGATGTTAAGCATCCATGTCCTAAGTGTGGAGAGCATATGGCAAAGTTTGAGACATATTGATATTCAAATCGAGTCTGCTTCAAGAAGCAGCTCAACCCGAGCACGATAGGCACCAATGACAGATCGCTGAAAGATTGATCATAGTTGACAATCTTGAACCGGAGCTACGTGCAGCCATTAAATCTGAAATAGATTCAGATCACACCTGGCAACTAGAAGAAGATCCAGATCGACAGACACTGCTATTCACTTATCCTACAGCGTTCCCTGATGCTGATAGCTATGTCAAACGGATAGTAAAGATTGAAATGGGCGCGAGGTCTGATACTGAGCCGATACAGGACATTGTGGTTACGCCTTACATTAGCGACGCATTTCCAGGTTTGTTATCTCATGATAAAATTCCCGTACGAGCGGTAGCTCCGAAGCGAACCTTTTGGGAAAAGGCTATGCTCCTTCATGAGGAGAGTTTCCGTCCTGAAGAAAAGAAACGTCGTAAAGCCTACCTGGCCAGACATTATTATGATCTTTATCAGATGATACAAGCTGGTATCGGAAGAGAGGCAGTTGAAGATATCAAGCTGTTTAAGCGGGTGGCAAGCCATCGGAAAGTTTACTTCAATATCACCTGGGTAGATTACGATACTCTACGTCCTGGTGCTCTCCGTATCCTTCCCAAAGATGATCAGCTCTCGGACTGGCGAAATGACTACATCAGTATGCAGTCAGAGATGTTTTTTGGTCCTGTACCTAAATTCGATAAGATGTTATCAGTCATTGAAGCATTCCAGAATGAATTCAATCAAGCGATTACCCTTGAGTAGTTAGGTGTCAAATCGAGCTAGTCATTCCAGTACTTCTCGAAGAATTGATGAATATTGGAGAATTGGGGATAAATCAGATTCATATTATCGCTACCCAACCCACTTGAAATAAGTTCATATTTGGTCGAATATAGGGATTTAAGCTCTGTCATATTATTTGAATTCTAGTTGAATCTGAAGTCGCAATAACGTATATCAATGGCCACTTAATCGGAATAGAAAAACACCAGGACAACGCCTTGAAATCACTACTCACTTTTGTTGGCAATAATGATAAATACCCGTTTGAAAAGCCTGGTGCTATCATCTCAATTCTGGCAAAGGTGAAGTTCTCAAGAGTATTCCTTTTCCTCAACAATGAATCGTACTTACCTGCAGCCTCTGAGATCAATAAATACTGCAAAGAGAAGTATCCTGATCTAGTTGTGAAATATATTGATTGCCCTGCTCTCAACCCAACAGACTATAATTTGGTTTATCCAGCGATGTACACCGAAACAAAACGTATCCTGGAGAAATACCCCGAAGATGAATTCACCATATCAATAACTTCAGGGACACCCACCATGCATGCTTGTTGGATATTCCTAGTTCAGGGGGGAGTAATAGGTGCTGATATTGTG
>Ga0307988_1001439_pt1 | contig 13331 bp, 13 predicted proteins | sample EllFjometagen183_FD_203166 | JGI IMG/M metagenome (GOLD analysis project Ga0307988, IMG submission 203166) | Marine microbial communities from Ellis Fjord, Antarctic Ocean - #183 | ecosystem: Environmental > Aquatic > Marine > Unclassified | place: Southern Ocean | collected 2014-10-08 | reverse complement strand
TAGATTATAGATAATAATTCCTATTTGCGCCCATCAATGGCATACAATATGCTAATTAAAGTTTCAGTAAAAAATAACAAAAGGAAAGGATATAAAAATGAATACTATATGTGAAGTGAGCTCCACAGAAGAAAGAATACCTGCAAACATTTTGATAATGGAAGATGATCTTAATGTTGCAAAAGGGTTAAAAATGATTTTGGATGAGCAAGGCTATAATGTTGACCTTGAAGACACCGGCTATGGAGCCATGGATGCTCTTGGGAAAAATGATTATGATCTGCTTATGGCTGATTTACGTCTTCCGGATATTGATGGTATGGAGGTTGTTAAAAAAGTAAAAGAGACTAAACCTGAGACTGAAGTAATCGTTATGACAGGGTATGCTACAAGTGATCTTGCAGTGAATACCATGAAAATGGGAGCCCATGACTTTATTGCCAAACCGTTTACTGAGGAACAGATCAAGCTATCCATCAAAAGCGCTCTTGAGAACAGTTTTTTTAAGACCGGCCAAGCAATTGTGCCTGCTGTTGAGCCAGAAAATAGAGTGTCCATCCAGAAAAGAGAAGTGTTAAAAGTGTTGAATCGCACTTCAGAAGATGAAGAGTTTTGGCTGGATCTCATGGAAGAAGGAGGCTCTGCTTTGGATGAATATACACTGACTGCTGAAGCAAAGGCTGCCATTGCATCCGGCGACTTAAAATGGATTAATGAAAATGTTGGTGAATTAACCCAGAAACAGCTTATGTTTATTTACAAACGGCTTGAAAGGGAAGCATGGTAATATTTTAACAATGGCAATCATCTTTTTGTTAATAATAATTAAAAGAATGAAAATACAATATGACTGAATTAAAAAAATTTAAGACTTTTTACAGGGCATTCAGAGAAGTGAGCAAAGTAGTTCATTCCACGAGCAATACAGATTTGAATGAAGTTCTGGAACTTATTGTTTCGCATACGACTCAAGGGCTTAATGCAAAAGGCGCAGCACTATGTATCTTAAATAAGGATTCAGGTTATTTTCATATTCGCGCTTCCTATGGAATAGATAAAGAATACCTTGCCTTAGAGCCTTTAACAGGGAAGAGGTTTGTCTCCTGGCCAGGCAAAGATCATGATATTCAGATTATTACCAATATTAAAAATGCCGATAGGGTCAAGTACCCCCAGTGGGCATGGGACATGGGTATCAGAATGATGCTTGATGTGCCATTGGTTATTGATGATGTGGTTTTTGGGTTTATCAGAACTTACTTTGGCAGAAAAAAGCAATTCTCAGAAGATGAACTTGATTTTATAATGGCTGTTACTGAACAATGTGCCTGTGCAATCAATCATGATGCCAGAATAAAGTTTCATGTGATGCAATATAATAAACTTGCAACTAAAATTGACAGGCTTTCATCTTTAGGAAGAATGGCTGCCGGGATTGCCCATGAAATAAACAATCCTCTTACCGGCATACTGCTTTATAGTTCAAATCTTTTTAAAAAGGCAGATGAAGGCGGGCCTTTTAAAGAAGGACTTGAGATTATTATGCAGGAAACTCAAAGGTGCAAGGTTACTATTCAAGGGCTGCTTGATTTTTCTCGGGAAAAAAAGCCGGAAAAAGTCGACGCGAATATTAATGATGTAATTGAGAAAGCTCTTGCTTTGATGGATAACGAATTCCTTATCAAGCGAATTTGTATAAAAAAGAATCTTGATTTGGATATTATTAATTTTCAATTTGATGATAACCAGATAGAGCAGGTGTTAATAAATATATTGTTAAATGCGATCCATGCCATTGATGAGAAGGGTTCGATTAACATACGATCCAAAATGGATAAAGAAAAGAATTCTGTTTTCGTAGAAATAAGGGATAATGGCTATGGCATACCCCAGGATAAATTGAAGAAAATATTTGAACCATTTTATACCACTAAAGCAGATGGAACAGGCCTTGGCCTGGCAGTGAGCTACGGCATTATTAAAAACCACCAGGGCACAGTGGATATCTTGAGCGAACTTGGAACCGGAACGTTGATTACTATTGGCTTGCCTATAATGGATAAGGCAGGCGAAAATGAGAAAGTAGGCCTATAAATGATAAAAAAAAAAGTTCTGATAATTGACGATGAGAACGTAATCTGCCGCGGTTGTAAAATGATTTTAAGTGAGATGGGGTATCTGTGTAATCATTTTTTGTCTGGGACAGAAGGGCTTGATGCTGTTTTGAAAAATCCCTACGATGTTCTTCTTTTGGATATGAAGCTGAAAGATATGGATGGCATGGATATCTTAGAGAAAGTCAAAATAGCCAAGCCTGATGTGTATGTAATTGTAATTACCGGATATTCAACAGTTAAGAATGCTGTCAAAGCCATGAAGCTTGGCGCCAACGATTATATATCTAAACCCTTTAATGATGACGATATTATTATTGCTGTTCAAAATGCGTTTAAAGACTGAAAAATTTAAAAATTATGGAGTAATCAATGGATATACTAAATATAAAACCAGATGAAGTACAAGGATCAGTAATGGTCGTTGGAGGCGGAATGTCAGGGATGCAATCAGCATTGGACCTTGCTGATTCAGGCTTCTATGTTTATCTGGTGGAAAGATCTCCTGCTATTGGCGGGAAAATGGCACAGCTTGATAAAACATTTCCAACCAATGACTGTGCAATGTGAATTATTTCTCCTAAACTGGTCGAGGTCGGCCGGCATCCAAATATTGAACTATTAACTCTCACAGAGATTTCAGGGCTTACAGGGTCTGAGGGGAATTTTAAAGTTTCTCTTACAACCCACCCTCGCTATGTGGATATGGATAAGTGCATTGCATGTGGTATTTGTGCTGAAAAATGTCCAAAGAAAGTTGATGACGAATACAATGAGGGCCTTGAAAAAAGAAAGGCGATTTATGTACCTTATCCCCAGGCCGTTCCATTAAAATATGCCATTGATGATACCAATTGTATATTTTTAAACAAAAATAAATGTGGCATTTGTGAAAAGTTTTGTCCTTCCGGCGCCATAAATTTTAAGGATACAAAGAAAGATTTTTCTTTAAATGTTGGTTCAATAATACTTTCAAGCGGCTTTAATTCTTTTGACCCTTCAAAATTAGATAACCTTGGTTTTACAAAACATCCTGATATTGTTACTTCAATGGGATTTGAACGAATTCTTTCAGCAACAGGACCTTTTGGAGGCAACCTCTGTTTACCTTCGGATAAGAAACAGGCTAAGCATCCTAAAAAAATAGCCTGGTTACAATGTGTTGGGTCCCGGGATGAAAATAAATGTAATAACGGATATTGTTCATCTGTCTGCTGTATGTATGCTGTGAAACAGGCAGTGATGGCAAAAGATCATAGTAAAGAACCTTTAGAATGTGCCATTTTTTATATGGACATGCGAACCCAGGGAAAAGATTTTGACCGGTATGCGGATAATGCTAAGCAGGGTGGCGTAAGGTTCATACAATCAAGAGTACATTCTGTGGTCCCAAGTATAGATAATAAAGGCATTGAAATGATGTATGTGGGTGATTCTGGCAGTATTGAAAAAGAATTATTTGACATTGTTGTTTTGTCCACTGGCCTTGAAATAAGCAAGTCTTCTGTAGAGCTTGCCAATATTGTTGGTGTTGAATTAGACCAGTTTAATTTTATTAAGACGAATAGTTTTAACCCTGTGTCGACTTCTTTGCCGGGAGTTTATGCCTGCGGCGTTCTGACAGGTCCCAAGGATATCCCGCAATCTGTCATGGAAGCAAGCTCAGCTGCGGCGGCTGCAACCGAAAAGATAGCTCTTGCAAGGCATACAAAAACAAAAAAAATAACAATACCTGAAGAGCGCAATACCTCCAGGGAATCCTCAAAAATAGGCGTTTTTGTCTGTAATTGCGGGACAAATATAGGTGGAATAATTGATGTTCCTTCAGTTGTTGAATATGCCAAAAAACTTCCTGGAGTGACCTATGTTGAAGAGAACCTGTTTACCTGTTCTCAGGATACCCAGGATAAAATGGCCAAAGTGATAAAGGAGAAAGGATTGAACAAAGTTGTCGTAGCAGCCTGTTCTCCTAAAACCCATGAAGGCCTGTTTAAAGAAACGCTTGTTAACGCAGGTTTAAACAGGCATCTTTTTGAAATGGCAAATATCCGTAATCAGGATTCCTGGGTGCATTCCAAGAAGCCTGAAGAAGCGACCCAAAAAGCTAAGAAGCTTGTAAAAATGGCTGTTGCAAAAAGTTTACTATTAAGACCTTTGTTTGAAAGTAATTTGCCTGTTACCCAATCTGCCCTGGTGGTCGGTGGGGGAATTGCAGGGATGACAGCCGCTCTTTCTCTTGCAAAACAAGGATTCCCGGTTTCTTTGATAGAAAAAAATCAGAACCTGGGTGGTAACGCAAGAACCCTTAATAAAACATATCTTAACGAAGATATTAAAGCCCATGTAAAAAGATTGATACAGGAACTGGAAGAACATTCTCTGGTAAAAATATTCTTAGATGCCAATGTCAAACTTGTGGATGGGTTTGTAGGGAATTTTTCAACCACAATTGTGTCCGGGACATCTGAGCAACAGATTGATCATGGAGTGGCTATCCTAGCCATTGGTGCAAAAGAATCAAAACCGGATGAGTATTGTTATGGAGATCATAAATCAATCTTGACTCATATGGATCTTGATGCTGTCTTTACAAAAGACCCTTTAGTTATTAAAAAAGCCAGAAATATTCTTTTTATTCAATGTGTAGGATCAAGGGATGAAGAACATCCCTATTGTTCAAAAGTCTGTTGTACTCATTCAATTCAGAGCGCCATTGAAATTAAGAAAATGAACCCTGATGCCAATGTTTTTATCTTGTATCGGGATATCCGTACATATGGGACAAGAGAGTTGATCTACAGGGAGGCAAGAGACCGGGGTGTTCTTTTTTTCAGGTATGACTTGAGTAACAAACCCATTGTAACTCCGGGAAAAGATAATGTTACTATTGAATTTGAAGACCATGTTTTAAAAAGGAAACTTTCTGTTGATGCAGATATTCTTTGCCTTGCTTCGCGTATAGATTCTAATGAGAATGTTGAACTGACCCAGGCATTTAAGGTGGTTTGTGACAGTGACGGATGGTTTTTAGAAGCTCATCAGAAATTAAGGCCTGTGGATTTTGCCACAGACGGGATTTTTATGTGCGGGATGGCTCACTATCCCAAGCCGATTGATGAAAGCATTGCCCAGGCAAAAGCAGCTGCATCAAGGGCTGTTACCACCCTTGCAAAAGAAAGTATTAGTGTGGGAGGCATTGTGTCCAAGGTAGCTCCCAAATTATGTTCAGGCTGCGGTGCTTGTATTGAAGTCTGTCCATACAGAGCAATTGAAATGAATAATGAAAAAAATATTATTGAAGTAAACAATGCACTTTGTAAAGGTTGCGGCGCCTGCGCTGCGGCGTGCCCTTCCGAAGCTCTCACTCTGGATGGGTTTAACAATGAGCAATTATATGCCCAGATTAAAAGTGCAATGATCGCATAAAAAGGAGTATTCTTTTGAAAACAGATATATTTGAACCGAAAATAATAGCGTTTATGTGTAATTGGTGTACCTATGGGGCTGCTGACCTGGCCGGGGTTTCACGGCTGCAATATCCACCCAATATTATTCCTGTCCGAGTCATGTGTTCAGCATCCATATCACCCCATCATATTTTAAGGGCCTTGCAAAGCAAAGCTGATGGAGTTCTAGTTGGCGGCTGACATATTGGGGATTGTCATTACCTGTATGGTAATCATATGACTGTCAAGCGTATTGCTTTTGTTCAGGAACTTTTAAAATTCATTGGTCTTGAAGGCAGACTTCATCTTGAATGGATTTCTTCGGCCGAAGCTCAGAAATTTGTGGAGGTTGTGACGAATTTTACGGAAAAGATAAGAGCAATGGGGCCCAATCCTTTGGGTATAGAAACTGTAGCTAACGGAGCAATGAAATATGGACACAATTAAACAGATCGAACAATTAATCTTACAGAATAAAGTCGATATTTTTTTGGGCTATAAAGATTTAGACGGGCATCTCATTCCCCATGGGTTTACCAAGGAGAATCTTGATGAGCTTAAAGATTTGCAGATAAGTGATAACCGCTATTCCCTTGAAAAGGTAGCAACGCATCTGACAGAAAAGAACCCTGATATTAAAATTGGAATTATTGCAAGGGATTGTAATAAAAGGGCTCTAAATCTTCTTTATACATGGAATCAGTTAAATCCTGAAAATATTGAAACAATCGATGTGAATTGCTGCCCATCACCCCTTAAATCACACAGTGATTGTTCTTATCTTGAGCCCCGGCAAAGTGGCGAATTTAAGAAGGAAAATGGGGTTGATTATAATATTGAGCCTGAGGCTTTTATGGGCAAATTTGACAATAATGAAAGGCTGACAAGATGGATGTATGAATTTAATAAATGCATAAAGTGTTACGGATGCAGGAACATATGTCCTGTATGTTTTTGTAAAGAATGCAGCCTTGAACATCCAAATCTTGTAGAGCCGGGTACATTGCCTGTAGAAGTCCCGATTTTTCATCTTATCAGGGCCGCCCATATGGCTGGGAGATGTATAGATTGCGGACTGTGTGAAGAAGCTTGTCCTGCACACATTCCATTGCGCCTCCTTTACAGAGAGGTTAATGAAATTGTATCCAATGTGTTTGATTACAAGCCTGGCTGTAGTGACGAAAAGTCACCTTTTAGTGTCCTAGGGGGAGATGTAGTTCTTGAACCCAAGCCAATGGATTTTAAATATAAGGAGAAAAATAATGGACTGTAAATTTGTACCATCAGTCTGCTCATATTGTGGTTGCGGCTGCGGAGTTCTTTTTGAAGTTATTGACGGCAAAATAAATTCCACAATACCTCTTAAATCCCATCCGGTTAATCATGGACAGCTTTGCATAAAAGGCTGGAACCTCCATGAATATATAAATAGTTTTATGCGATTGAAAACACCGTTGATTAAAGAGAATGGCAGCTTTCAGAGGGCTACCTGGGATGAAGCAATTGGCCACACTGCATCAGAATTTAAAAGGATTAAAAAGGAATTTGGCCCTGATTCAATCGGGGTATTGGTGTCAGCTAAGATTACTAATGAGGAGAACTATCTTGCCCAGAAATTTACAAGGGCAGTCATTGGAACGAATAATGTTGATCATTGTGCACGACTCTGACATTCTTCCACAGTGGCAGGTCTTGCCGCTGCATTTGGAAGTGGTGCAATGACAAACTCCATAGTTGAGTTTGAAGAAGATTCAAAGCTTATTTTTGTTATAGGTTCCAATACAACAGCATGTCATCCTTTGATTGCCAGCCGTATTATTAAAGCTAAGGAAAATGGCGCTAAGATTATTGTTGCAGATCCACGGAACATTCAGCTTGCCAAGATTTCAGATATGACTGTTAATCATCGACTTGGCTCTGATGTAGCACTATTAAATGGCATGATGCATGTTATTATTAAAAATAACTGGCATTCAAAAGAGTATATCAATGAAAGGTGCGAGGATTTCCAAGTTCTTAAGAAGGAGGTTGAAAAATACACTCCGGCAAAAGTGGAAAAAATTACAGGAGTTGATAAAAAAGATATTGAAAAAATGGCAGAACTTTATGCCACAAATTCCCCTGCTGCATTGTTATACGCCATGGGAATCACCCAGCATACAACCGGTGTGGATAATGTGAAATCCTGCTGTAATATTGCAATGCTATGCGGAAATGTGGGAATTGCCGGCGGAGGTGTAAATCCTTTAAGAGGTCAGAACAATGTCCAGGGTGCATGTGATATGGGAGGGCTGCCCAATGTATTTACCGGGTATCAGCCGGTGGCAGATCCTGAAGCCCTGAAAAAGTTTTCCAATGCCTGGCAATGTGATTTGCCCAGCACGACTGGAATGACTATCACAGATATGATCTCCGCTATTGATGAGGGTAAAATAAAAGCCATATATGTTATTGGTGAGAACCCGAAATTGAGCGACCCTGACTGGAATCATTTAAATCATGCTTTGAAAAAACTCGAATTTCTTGTGGTTCAGGATATTTTTCTTTCAGAAACTGCCCAGGTGGCAGATGTTGTTTTGTCATCAGCTGCTCTTGGTGAGAGAGACGGTACATTTACCAATACTGAGAGAAGATGCATGCGAATTCGAAAAGCGGTTGAACCTGTCGGTAATTCTCTGCCCGACTGGGAAATTATTGCGAAATTATCCAATGCAATGGGATATGATATGTCTTATTCTTCGGCTGAAGAAATTTTCAATGAGATTACTTCTTTGACAGAAAAAAGTTATGGGGGAATGACCTATGACAGGCTTGGTATAGATGGCCTTCAATGGCCATGCCCTGATTTAAATCATCCTGGGACACCTTATCTTCATAAACAAGTTTTTACCAGGGGCAAGGGCAAATTCCATGCCATAGAATATAAGGACCCGGCTGAACTTGCCTGTGATGAGTACCCTTTACTTCTGACAACCGGAAGGATGTTTGCACATTTTCATACAGGGACCATGACAAGAGTGTCAAAACATCTTGATGTGGAGCAGAGAACAGGCTATGTGGAGATTAATCCGAAGGATGCAGAAAATATCAGGGTAGAGTCTGGAGAGCCCGTTCTTTTAACTTCAAGGAGAGGACAGATGGAAGTCCCGGCAAGAATTACAAATGATGTGAAACCCGGAACATTATTTTTGCCAATACATTTTGGCGAAAACCCTACCAACATCTTAACTAGTTCAGATGCTTTTGATCCCCTTGCTAAAATTCCAGAGTTTAAAGTCGGGGCAGTTAAAGCTGAAAGATTAATGCAATAAGTACATTAATTATAAAAATAATCCCAGGGCATCACTCGTTGTAGCAATATCCTGCTCTGGGGTTAATAAACCGGCGTTGTCATAAAGCCATGTCTAATATCTTACTTTACTTATAATTTATTGTTGATTTTATCAACAAAGCGTGATATCAAATTTTATTAAGTTTAAATTTTGTATTTTTAAACTTAATAACATGCTATAAATATTGTATTTATTGATATTTATAACTTGACTTATTAACTTAATTTTAAGGAGATTGAAATGAAGAGAGTTAAGAGAGTAATTGCCGTTGCAGCTATTTTTTGTTTGCTTATTGCGTCTTCAACGCCTTTGATAGCAGGTGATAACGTTAATATTAATACAGCAGATCAGGTTGAACTCTGCACATTGAAAAAAGTGGGTGAAAAATGTGCTAAAAACATCATTGATTACCGAAGTAAACAGAAATTTCAAACACCTGATGAGATAATGCAGGTAAAAGGTATAGGGCCAAAAATTTTTGAAATGAATAAAGACAGAATTGTTATTGAGGATAAAAAAAGCTAAAGAGAGCTTGATAATCCTTAATTTTGTATTATTTTTTTGCCGTGCTTGATTTTAAAGCACGGCATTTTTTTTGACCTGTTTTATATTTAACTTGTTTCATAAAGGAGATTGGTATTGTGGATCTATCAGGCGGCTATTTAAAAAAATCATTAATCATTATAATTGTTTTTATGGCATTGATAACTTTAGTTTTAGACATTGCCATATATTTTGGATTGGAACAATTGTTTACTTCTCTGACTTTAGCAGCTGAACCTGAAAACTCTAAATTTTTGAATCATTTAAAGTATGCAAATGATTTGTTTATATCATGGTTTATCCCTCTATCTTCAATCATTTTTGCATTATCAGGGTTTTGCCTCTGGTTAATCTTAAAGGTTCTTTTTAATAAGACAGTCAATAAGGCTCATATCGATATTTCTGAACAATCAAAGAAAAAAGGATTAGATCCCAAGGTTGAACAGCAAAGAAAGCAAAAATTATTCTTACATACTCTGTCTATCCTTCAAAGAGAAGGTCGGTTACTTGATTTTTTTGATGAAGATTTAAAAAATTATGATGATGAACAGATTGGAATGGCTGTGAGGAGTATTCAGGAGGATTGTAAAAAGGCTGTCCAAAAATATATTGCTGTAAAACCAATATATGACCAGGATGAAGGTGATATTATAGAACTTGATGCTGATTTTGATCCTGATGTTGTGAAATTGGTTGGGAATGTTACAGGAAAGCCTCCTTTCAAAGGTATTTTAAAGCATCGGGGGTGGAGAGCCGGGAAAAAAGAAATTCCCAAACTCTCAGAAGTCAAAGATGCTGCAATTATCACTCCGGCTGAAGTAGAAATAGAGTAGGGGGGCTGATTTTGAGTTTTGCAGATAAAAAATTTGTGATTGGGATTGATCTTGGCACTACCAATTGTTCAGTTTCCTTTGTGGATTTGCTGAAGCCTGAGAAGAAAAATCAGATAAAGACATTTTTTGTGCCACAATTGACCGGGCAGGGTGAATTCTCCAAGGCCAATGCATTGCCATCTTTTTTATATATACCCGGAGAATATGATATTTCTAAAGAAGCCTTGCAACACCCCTGGAAAAAAGACAAAGATCAGTTCCCGGGTATTTTTGCAAGGGATCATGGTGCTAAGATTCCGTCGCGGCTTGTTTCTTCTGCAAAGAGTTGGCTGTGTAATCCAAGGGTTGATAAAGAAGGAAATATTCTGCCCTGGGGTTCTGAAGGAGTTGTCAAAGTATCTCCTGTAACCGCAACTGCTGAATACCTAAAACATATTAAGAATGCATGGAATAACTCTGTGAAAGATGAAGACATGTTTCTGGAGAATCAATATATTGTAATTACCATTCCTGCTTCTTTTGATGAGACAGCAAGAGAATTTACATTAAAAGCAGCAGTTAAGGCCGGCCTTACTGAGGTTACTCTGCTTGAGGAACCCCTTGCAGCATTTTATAGCTGGCTTGTTAAGCATGAACAGGACTGGCAAAAGCATGTAAATCCTGGCGAGCTTGTAATGGTTTGTGACGTAGGTGGTGGGACCACCGATTTCACCCTTATATCCTTAAGAGAATCTGAAGGAAGTCCAAGGTTTGAGAGGCTTGCTGTCGGAGACCATCTTATGTTGGGCGGTGATAATATTGATTGTTCAGCAGCCAGGCTTGTTGCCTCAAAATTTAAAACTCAACAGAGCCTAGATAAAGATAAATGGCAGTCATTATGCTTTAAATGCAGGCAGGCAAAAGAGGAAATTTTTGAAAGAAAAGAAGATAAAGTCAGGATTACACTGAAAGGTAAAGGGCGTTCTTTGATTTCAGGTACGTTAGCAGCTGACCTGACAGAGGATGACCTCTCTTCGCTTTTAAAAAGCAAGTTTTTTACTGATATAAGCATGGATGATGCTTTTAAAAATGACTTCCCAAAAGGGTTTGCAAATCAAAATGAAAAAATTGTTTCAGAATTCGGGCTTTTGCGTGAAAAAGAAGAATCAATATCCAGGCATATAATAATGTTTTTAGAAAATCAGAGGGAGAATATTAAAAGAACCCTTGGACGAGGACCTATGCCGGATTTAATTCTATTTAATGGGGGAGCGCTTAAGCCTAAATTTATTCAGGAACGAATAAGGGATTCTATTCGAAGCTGGTTTGGGTGTGAAAATATCAAATTACCCGGAGTGCTGGATAATAAAGATCTTGATCTTGCTGTAGGGCTTGGTGCATCTTACTACGGTCTTGTTAAGCAGGGTGTCGGAATAAAAGTCGGAAGCGGAAGCCCTAGAAGTTACTATTTTGGTATTGAAGGAAAAGGAGCAGATTCTGGAAAAGCAGTCTGTGTGGTTGAGCGCGGGCTTGATGAGGGCACGGACATTGAACTCTCTGATATGGAATTTGGAGTTCTTGCGAACCAGCCGGTAAGCTTTGATGTTTTTAGTTCAAGTTTCAGATCTGGCGATTGTGCCGGAGATGTTGTGGAAGTTGATAGCTCTTTGACCCCTATGCCTTCCCTTGAAACAATTATTAGTTTTGGGAAAGCGGATCAGAAGAAGAGTATCCCGGTTAAAATAAAAGCATCCTATACAGAAATGGGTTCTCTTGAAATGTCTTGTGATTCTGTTGTGAGTGACCATAAATGGAGGCTACAGTTTCAACTTAGAACGCAAAAAACCGGTTCGTCCGGGGTAAAAGATGGAGAGATACTCCCCCAGTCAACTATTGATAAGGCGTGTTTATTAGTTGAAAAGTCTTTTTCAGAAAATTCCGATAATATCGCAGGTTTGGTTAAATCTCTTGAAAGTCTGGTGGAAAAGAAAAAAATTAAATGGCCGCTGGGTTTTCTTCGTTCTATTGTTGATCAGTTGATTGTAAATAAAAGGGTGATGACTATTTCACCTGAGCATGAGATAAGATGGCTCAATCTCGCAGGCTTTTGCATGCGCCCGGGATTTGGTGATGTGTTTGATGACAATAGAATAAAGAAACTTTGGAAAATTTATCTTGAAGGGCTGAAGCATCCAAAGCATAAGCAGAGCAGGTTGGAATGGTTTGTTTTTATACGGAGAATTGCCGGAGGGTTTAATGCCGGTCAGCAAAGACAATTATTCCAGAATGTATCTCAATATGTGTTGAAAAACAGGGGCGGTAAATTAAAGATTTCTCCTCATGAATCTGTAGAGGTTTGGATGGCCCTGGCGAATCTGGAAAGATTGCTTGTAAAAGATAAAGTTGTTTTGGCAAAGACATTGTTAAATGAACTGAAACCAGGGAAAACGTTAAGGCAGGCTTTCTGGTCCCTGTCTCGTATTGGGGCTCGCGAGCCTTTGTATGGATCCATTGACAGGGTGGTGCCACCAATAGAAGTATCTAATTGGATAAGAAGAGTATTAAAATTGGATTGGAAAGAAAATGATTCCGTAGAAGACATGATTGTCCAACTGGCGCGGAAGACAGATGACAGAACCCGAGACCTTGATCAGGATTTTATAGAAGAATTGATTGAGTGGCTTTATAAAAGAGGTGCAAAGAAAAGTGACGTTAACCTTATAAAGAAAAGGGTTGTTGTTGAAATAAATGAGCAAAAAAAAATATTTGGTGAAAGTTTACCAAGTGGTTTAATGTTAAAAAATAGTTAGCTAAAAATTAAGAAAGTGTTTGACATTTTGAAAAACCAAGTGTATATTAGTTTGGTTTTCGTAACAGTAAGTTTGTAAGTTTTTTTGTTCTTTGAAAATTGGTCAGTAAGAAGAAAAGCGGGTCAAAAGAAGTAAGATTTGAGTAGGTAAAAAAGAAGCTAGATTAGCTTCCAGTATATAGAATATAACTGGAGAGTTTGATCCTGGCTCAGAATGAACGCTGGCGGCGTGCTTAACACATGCAAGTCGAACGAGAAAGGTCTTTTCGGAGACC
>Ga0307988_1001437_pt1 | contig 13340 bp, 8 predicted proteins | sample EllFjometagen183_FD_203166 | JGI IMG/M metagenome (GOLD analysis project Ga0307988, IMG submission 203166) | Marine microbial communities from Ellis Fjord, Antarctic Ocean - #183 | ecosystem: Environmental > Aquatic > Marine > Unclassified | place: Southern Ocean | collected 2014-10-08 | reverse complement strand
TCGGCTAAAAAAGCACCCCTTGCTGAAGTAAAAGCGGCGAATAAAGTGATGAGCGGAACCAAAATTAGTGGACCCGGTGCCTTTGTAACAATTAGAGAGGCCACTTCAAAATGCCGAATAATGGAAATCAGCCAGCATGATGAAAGCACGGGTACACTTGGCTATAGTGAGATGGTAATTACTGATTTATAAGAAAACCCTAATTGGTATTCTGCCACAACACAATATTTGGAAACTATTTGCCAAAAGTTTCCAGAAGAGAAAAATTGCCAAAAGTTGTGAGGTGAGGAAAAATGAAATTCAGATTTCAGATCAATTTAATGTGTTTCTTGGTAATTATTTTTATTACTTTAGGTTGTAATCCAGCATTAGCAGATCGTACCCACTACGACTGGGCATTGATTCAGTTAGATTTTATTCGTCAAGAAAAGGTAGCACAATTAGAACGCTTCATGCAAAGGATTCATAACCTGGCCCAAGATGCATCAGAGGACCAAACAATTATCAGTTTTTTTGAAATGAACCGCCATTATAATAATGCGAAAAAATTACAAAACCCTCCGGTTTCTTTTACTGCGGATGTGGAAAAGATGAGACAACATTTTAATGAGTATTATATTGCCAATTATTTTATTTTTTATGATATTTTATTTGTAGATATGGAAGGAATCGTATTCCACACACTTCGCAAAGAAATGGACAATAATATCAACTTGATTGAAAATAAGACGTCTTTAGGTTTATTAAGCGAAGCGATTTCCCGCGAGCCGGAAAATGAAGTTTTCATTGATTTCTACGATTATGGTCCATCCTCCGAGCCTGCTGCTTTTTTTATTGAGCCTGTTTTTAAAAATAATGTGAAGGTGGGCTGGATAATTCTTCAATGCCCCATTAATAAATTGAATTCAATTTTTTCTGCCACAGATGACCTTGGACAAACCGGGGAAACTTTTCTTGTCAACAAACAGGGATTAATGCTGACAGAATCTTATTTTAAAGGGCAATCAACTATTCTTAAAGAGCGGCTGGACGATCGCAATATCAAAGTTAAATTTCAGGAAAAGAAAGGCCATCGCATTGTTACAGATTATCGAGGAGAGAAAGCACTCAGCTCTTTTGAAGTGTTTGAATTTCTTGATACGAACTGGCTGGTTGTGGCAAAAATAGATAAGGATGAGGTCACTACTGATTCTTACAAACACCATTCTAAATACTATGGGAAAATGCTTTTTAAATACTTTAACACCGCCCCTCTGTCGTTTTTAAATAAGCATATTCCAAATATTCATTCTACAACAATAAGGGTGGATATGGATGAGTTTTTAAAAGCGCAAAACAAAGAAATACTTGAAACTTGGGGAGTTTCAACTTGTACTGCACTTATAGCTGCCATACCGAAAAAATTCGGATATCTGGGCCATATAAGCCCTAAAGACAGGGTTTACAACAAAGATGACACCAATCTTTTGTCTCAGATAACAAAAAAAATTAAGAGTTTTGATATTTATCCTTGTGAAAGACGGGAGTGTATTTTTATAGTTGTGGCGAATCACCTTGACAGTTTGATTAATGTTTTGGATCAGTTAATCCAGGACGGTTTTCTACTTTCTCAAATACGTGTGTCTTACAACAAAAATGCCAAATCTGCTAACGTTATTTATAGTTATGACAATAATTATCTGACCGTTAAATGGAAGACAATGAGCCAAGAACCTCACGATACTAATATTCAGAATTTTAGAGATACAGTGAATGTCGGCCATGTGATTGAAGGAATCATGTTAAACGAAAAGAATAATCAGAGATTTCTACAACAGTTATAATAAGGTTTAAAAGAATTTGAAAAAAATACTTATAATAGATGATGATGAGCAAGTCTGCAAAACTCTGGCCAAAGTTTTTTCTGGAGAAAAGCATACAGTATCCTATCATCAGACACTTAAAGATGGGCTGTCTAAAATATTTTCTGATGATATCGATGTGGTTTTTATGGATGTCAACTTGCCGGATGGTAATGGTATTGAGGCTATAAAAACCATAAAACAACGGTTTAATGCTCCAGAAGTAATTATTATTACAGGTGATGAGGATATTGATGGAGCAGAACTTGCCATACGATCTCAAGCCTGGGATTATATTTTTAAAAGGGAACCGAATAAAATATTTAAATTTGCACTGAACCGGTCATTAGAATATAGGAAACAAAAACAGTCCCAGCAAACAGGAATAAAGATCAACCGAGATTCAATTGTTGGCAAAAGCCAACAAATATCATTTTGCCTGGATCAAGTTTCAAAAGCAGCTGCCAACGACCTTTCCATTTTGATAACTGGTGAAACAGGAACCGGTAAAGAGTTATTCGCAAAGTCAATTCATATAAACAGTAGACGGTCTGAAGCCGATTTTGTTGTTGTAGATTGTGCGACATTGCCAGAGAACCTTGTTGAAAGTTCGCTTTTTGGTCATGTAAAAGGTGCATTCACTAATGCAGATTCTAATAAAAAAGGCTTGATGACTATGGCGGACAAAGGGACCCTGTTTTTGGATGAAATAGGCGAACTCCCTTTAAACATTCAGGGGAAGTTTCTAAGAGCGCTTCAGGAAAAAAAATTTAGACCTGTAGGAGGTAAAACTGAAGTTACAAGTGATTTCAGATTAGTTTGTGCCACCCATCGTGATTTAAAAAACATGGTGAGTAAAAATTTATTTAGAGAAGATCTTTTTTTTAGGATTTATTCGATGAACATTCATCTTCCCTCTTTGGAAAATCGAAAAAATGATATTCAAGAACTTGTCGAAAATCACCTGTCTCGTAAAAAAATGCTTTCAAAAGAAGACTCATATACAGTGTCCCAAGAGCTTATAGAAGAACTTCAAGCCTACGAGTGGCCTGGAAATATCAGGGAGCTTATCAATACAATTGATCTTGTGTGTAGTAATGCGGGTCCAGGCAGCATTCTTTTCCCTTACCATCTCCCTGGCAGTATTCGTGCTCATAATATTAGAAAGAAATTCAAAGTGAAGGGGGGAAAGCCTTCACAAATAACTCAGCCTTATACCATCAATGAGTCAGAGATTCCGCTGAAATTTAATGATCATTTTGAGAAACTGAAACATGACTATTTACAGACCCTTATACGTATTACAAACGGAAACATCAAGGAAGCCTGCACCACCTCCGGCCTTTCACGAGGCCATTTGTATCGCCTTTTGAAGCAACACAATATTAAAATTATGTAGACTAACCTTTTTATGGCGGTCGCATTGTCGTGACTTCTCGCTGCTATTCATATTTTCCATAAAATCAGTGTGTTATAGGTTTATAATGTGCATGCTCTCTAACTTGTCGCATTTTTGTTACAAATAGAGGCGTCTTATATTTTCCGTAACTATTTGAAATATCAGCAGATTATACATATTTCAGTGTTGGCATAAGAATTGTATAGTTAGAATGATATACCCGTAACGAAACATATTAATATTGTGCAAGAAGTTTATCAGAATACAAAGGATATAAGGGGCTTAAAAAAAATGCTTGAAAAAATTGCATTAAAAAAAAATCTTATTTCCGAATCAGACTACAAAAAGGCTGTAAATGCCTGCAGTTCGTCGGAAAATTTTGAAAATGCACTTAAAGATTATTTTATTACTCATAATCTTATTCCCTTTAAAACTTTAGAACATCTAATCTCTTCTATCGGCGCCATAAAAATATTAAAAAGAAATATTCGATTTGGAGGTATTGCTGTGGAAATGGGATTCCTAAACCATCAAGTTTTGGAGATAGCTCTTGAACAGCAAAAACAGGATATTGAAAATAAAAAAACTCCTAAATTAATCGGTGAGATTCTTATAGAATCCGGGTTTTTAATTAAAGAACAGGTACGCTTGATTATTCAGGAGAAAGAAAAACAAGCCTATACCGTGGTGCCTGTAAATAAAAAGGTGTCTTCAAAAAAGAAAACTGATCCCGGTAAAAATGTCAGGAAAGCTTCAAAAACTAAAAAAATTCAGGAGGGGATGTTACTTGATATTGAAGACAATGGCATGTCAGCTTTTCTCCAAAAAACTGTAGACTTTAATTATTTAATAACTGCTGAAGATATTCGTAGTATTTTATTGTCAGAAAATATTCAATATGGCATAAAAGATGACCTTGCAATTGAAGCGTTTATAAATTCCAGCTTGTTTGTAAATAGTCGGTTTAAAATTGCATCAGGATCACCAATAGTTCAGGGTAAAGATGCAACGATTGAATATTATTTTGATACAGATTATCTAATGGCAGGCGATGTTGATGAGCAAGGAAATATTGATTTTAAAAACCGGGGAGAAATCCCTGTAATTGATGAAAAAACTCTGATCGCGGAAAAATTCCCCTTTAAATTACCTGAAAACGGCAAGGACGTTTTCAATAATGAATTACTATCTGAACCTATTGTTGATATGCCTTTGAAAACTAGAACGGGTGCGATCCTTTCGGAAGACGAGATGAAATTATATTCAAAGATTTCAGGGCATCCAAAACTAAGCTGGTCGGGGAATATTAATGTTTTAGATACTATTCTGGTCGAAGGTGATGTGGGATATGAAACCGGACACATCAATTTTGAAGGAAATATTGACATTCAAGGCAGATTGAAAAATGGATTTAGAGTAGATGGAGTTGACATAACACTAGGTGAGGTGGACGGTGGGCAGATTCATGCACAAGGCGACGTGACTGTCGTAAATGGTATAAATAACGCAACAATATATTCTAGAGGGCATGTTTTTGCCAAATATATCCATAATTCTGAAATAAACTGTCTTGGAAATTTATCTGTAGAAAAAGAAATTGTGGATACAAATATTGTGAGTAGCGGTTTATGCAAAATTGAATCCGGGGGTATTGTGAATTCTACTGTTTATTTTTATCAGGGTGTTTATGCAAAAAATATTGGAACAGAAAAAACCAATGCGAATACAATTGGAATTGGTCAGGATTTGTTTGTTTCCAATGAGCTCAAAACAATTGAAAAGGATATTATAGAGCTTGAAAAAACCAGATTGCTTCTTGAAGAGAAAAAAGACGAGCTTCTGTCCGATAGCAAAGATTATTACAATACTACATCACAAATTGCCCATGAACTTGATAAAATCATTGAAGATCGGCAATCAATGGAGAAACAACTCGCTTCTTTAGAGAATCATCCTGAAGAAGGTGGGCAGATAAGTCATTTGAAGTCTGAGCTAAAACAAAAAAAGAAGCTTTTTTCCCGATTGGATAAGGAACTGAATGAACGATTTAATGTTAGTGAGCGCAATGATGCAAAAATAAAAGAAATTGATACTGACTATGACAACTTAGATGATCAGATTGATGATTTGAATCAGGAGAAAAGTAATTTTACTAACTGGAGTACGTGTAATATTGGCAAACCGGTTATCACAGTAGCAGACAGAATCTTTTCCGGTACACTGATTAAAAGCGCGCACTGTAAAAAGAGGATAGACGAAACAATTCGTAATGTCAGGATTGAGGAAACGATTCATCAGCAAAGTGCCAGAGACAGCAATATTTATGAGATTAAAATTGATGATAATATTAGAAAAAGATAAAATTATTAAATTCAAAAAACGTTTGTACCTAAGAAAAGTGCCTCTTATTTTAAGGTCAGACGAGTCTATGTTGAACGTTTCCGACAACAACAAAGCAGATAAGACGGGTAAAATTATTGTTTTAACCAATGATATCATTTCATTTTTTTTTAGAATTCATCAGGTAAATGATGAAGTTGATGCAGGGCAATACTTGAAAAATCTGTATTTGTTACTAAAAATTTTGACAGAAGGATCGGAATATCATTCTTTCCAATCTGATATCATGATTTTAGAAAATGATATCCAGGAAGCAAACAATGGCATAAAAATCGAATACTTGACGAAAAATATTATTATTAACTATTTCCGCAATATCATAATGTATAACGGGCTTGTGGATGAAGCACTTTTGGATATAAATCTTGAAACAATTATAAAGAAAAGTAATGGCAGCAGAGATACTCAATCGATTATCAATAAGGCCTTTGAGGACCTTGTTGGAATCCTTAAAAAGGGTAAGCCTTGGAAACAGGGTCTTAAGGAAATACAAAAAGCTGAGTTGGTTTGTAAGCTTGTTGGTATACAACTTCCTCAAATTGAGAAAAGCATCCTTTCAGGTCTTGTTATTGAATCTCGTGCAGAAATACAACAATCTATCAGTTTATTAACAAAAAGTTTAAACACACAGGAGCAACTGAACCAAAGGGAAGTAACACATAAAAATTATTTGAAAGTGATGAACAAGATTGATTTGGCAATAAATGAAAGTTTAGAAAAAATTGAGGCGGTTCTTTATCATGCTCAGAAATTTATGGCTATTATTGATTTGTCTCCCAGTGGATTCTTATCAAGGAATAATGAATATCTAAAATGGGATATTGCCCGTCTGTTTTTTGAATACCGTGATGGTGATTCCGAGAGAGGTCATTTAATATATTCCATGTCAAGACACCGTATCGCAAAATTGTTTAAATATCCTGAAATTTGTAAGTTCAGCAGAGCACTGCAAGATGATGAAAAATACAAAGGTTGTTTTATTAAGCATTTTAAAATTTTCTTTAATGAATTAATCCTTCAGATGAACCATCTATCCACTAAAGACAAGGATAAAGATTTTAAAAATTGCCTTTTAGAAAGTGTTGGGCTGGTTGAAAAACTGGATTTGAAAAAAACAGCATTAATACCGGAAAAAAATAAGCTAAAGAAAACATATCTTTCTTTACTGAAATCTATTTCACTTAAAAACATTACACCTTTACTGGATGTGAAAGAAGACATCTGTAGAGTTATTCAGGATGATTCAAAGGAAATACTGGAGGATATCAGGAAGCAACTCATCCAGGTTTGTTATGAAAGAATACTCGGTATTGATATTGATAAAATATCTGAAGAATCGCTTTGTTCGAGCATTCATAAGCTGATTACAGGATATTCTATGCACCATAAACCCCAAAGATTTTTTTTTCAGAATTTCTTTGAAAAATATATCGGCAGTCAAAATGGAGTTATTTCAAATTGTCTGGATCAACTGATAAAAACCAAAAAACCATTAGCATTGGCGATGTTGAACAACTTTTCAAATGAAAAACTGGTTGGTGACCTGCTTCCTGAAACACTTATTGAGTATTCAGGAATTCTGCTTAAAGAACATGGCTTATAATATTTTGTCTCATTTTTGTGACAATCTCATTTTTGTGATTATTGCAAAAAATTTAGATATTAAGTTGTAAATTCAATTAGTTAGTGTGCTTTTAAGTCAGAGGCCTCTTGAATCGTCTGATCAGCGCGACAAAAGAATATTTTGTAACCAACTGAAATTATGATGGTTTCTAAATTTATATTTTTGGCATAAAACTTGTAGTATGAAGAAGCTATTACCAAAAAATTAATTCAATTATCAATTTATATCAGGCGAATTATGAATTTAATACTTTTTGTTCACACAAACCCATCCGAGAAAGCCGAAATTTTAAAAAACATCATATATGATGAATTTAAAAAATGTAATATTCAAACTATCCAGACATTTAATTTATTAAAGAACAGGTTGAAAAAAATTTCTTATTATGAAAGAGAAATTTTTATTTTTGTCCTAGATTCCAAAAATAGGTTAGAACAATTGACCTCATTACTTAATATGATAGGAGACAGGCGTATTATTTTAATTCTTCCAGATAATTCAAAAGCGACAATATCTAAAGCCCACCAATTCTATCCAAGATTTTTTACGTATATAAACAGCACTTATGACGACCTTTTTGCCGTGTTAACTAAGATGATTCAGCAAGAGAAAATAAAAATAAATCCATAAAACAGGGGAGGAAATTTAAATGGCACCATTGGCAGAAACAATCGACCAGGCTGTTAAAGCAATAACAGTTAAAACCGGGAAATATCTCACCTTTACGTTAGAGGAAGAAGAGTATGGAATCGGTATTCTTAAAGTAAAGGAAATCATAGGCATGATGCCAATCACCTCTGTTCCAAGGACTCCTGAATTCGTTAAAGGGGTTATCAATCTTCGGGGTAAAGTTATTCCTGTTATTGATCTTCGTTTGAAATTCGGTATGGGGGAAATACCATATACTGACCGTACTTGTATAATTGTTGTAGAAATTGATAATGAAAACAGTACTGTTTTGATTGGTATTGTTGTTGATGCAGTATCAGAAGTATTAAATATCCAGGAAGAAGACGTTGAGGAAACTCCAGCGTTCGGAACAGAACTCAATACCGAATACATTCTTGGAATGGCAAAAATGGACAGCCGGGTTAAGATTTTACTCAATATTGATAGAGTACTTTCCATAAAAGAAATCGATGGGCTCAGCAAGGTAAAATAATATGAGTGTTTGTATAATAATTTAATCAATCAATTCTAAAAAATTAGTGAGGGGTAGCGTATGAAAAATTTGAGTCTAGGGTTAAAAATAACATCTGGTTTTGTCCTTTTGATTATTATTGCCGGTGCATTAGGTTTAATGGCTATTTTTAATATGAATAAAGTCGAAACACAAAGCACTATGCTGGCCAATGAATATGTTCCGGAAGTGGCTGTTGCTAATGAGCTTCGAGGGGCATCAAATCGTGTTATGTACGAAATGAGAGGGTATGGGTTTACTGAGGATGAAGCGTTTTATGTCAATGCCCAAAAAGAGATGAAAGCTGTTGAAATTGCCCTGGAAAAAGCAAGCAAGCTGGAAGCCGAGTCCCCAAATCTTAAAAAATTAAAAGGGCAGCTTGAGAAGGCTACCAAGGCATTCAATGATTATAAGGCGGTTGCTGAGCAGACCAAGGGTATTCTTGGGGCAATGGCCAAAGAAAGAACCATTCTCGATGAATCCGCAGTCAAATATATGGAAAACTGTAATGAATTTTTAGCAAGCCAAAACTTGGCACTGGAGGAAGATCTTAAAAAAAGTCAGGACATGAGCCAACGAAAAGGGATGCTGGAAAGGCAGGTCAAAATCAATTTGGTTAATGATGTGATTGATCTTGGGAATGCGGCAAGAGTCGGCAACTTTAAGTCCCAGGCTATGCGAAATCCTGAGGTGATGAAGGAAACCCTGCTGATTTTTCCAAAGATTAATGAGAAATTGGATCAACTCCAGAAAATTACCCGGCATGAAATCAATATTAAGCAGATTGAAGTGATCCAGACCGAAGGGAATGCTTACCAAAACGCAATGTCAGGTTTCCTTAAGAATTGGTTGAAAAACGAATCTTTCGCCAAAGAAAGAAGCCGTATCGGTGCGGAGGTGATTACTGCTGCAAAAGAGACCGCTGATGCAGGGGCAGAAGCTGCAGATAGAATTGCCAAAGGGGCGGTTGCTTCTCTTTCCGCCGCTTCAACTATCATGATAATCGGGTTGATTATTGCACTTTTGGTCGGGGTTGCTGTTGCTTTTGTCATCACCAGAAGCATTACCAAGCCGGTTAATCGAATTATTGCGGGATTGAATGAGGGATCGGAACAGGTGGCGTCTGCCTCGGGTCAGGTATCGTCCTCAAGCCAGTCCATGGCAGAAGGGTCTTCGGAACAGGCCGCCTCTATTGAAGAGACTTCGTCATCTATGGAAGAGATGTCGTCCATGACTAAGAAAAATGCTGAAAATGCAAATCATGCAGACGGATTGATGAAAGATGCCAACAAGATAGTGATTACGGCCAATGACTCAATGGAACAGCTAATCAAATCAATGGAAGATATTTCAAAAGCCAGTGAAGAGACATCAAAAATTATCAAGACTATTGATGAAATTGCTTTCCAGACGAACCTGTTAGCCCTGAATGCCGCAGTCGAAGCAGCAAGGGCAGGAGAAGCCGGGGCCGGTTTTGCAGTTGTAGCTGATGAAGTCAGAAATCTTGCCATGAGAGCTGCTGATGCAGCTAAAAATACGGCTGATCTTATTGAGGGAACCGTTAAAAAGGTGAATGATGGTTCTGAACTGGTTTCAACCACCAATGATGCTTTCAGCAAAGTAGCGGAAAGTTCAAACAAAGTAGGTGATATTGTTTCTGAGATTGCCGAAGCCTCCAAAGAACAGTCAAACGGTATCGAACAGGTAAATATTGCTATAACAGAGATGGATAAAGTGGTTCAGCAAAATGCTGCTAATGCCGAAGAATCAGCATCAGCATCGGAAGAAATGAGTGCTCAGGCGATAGAACTTAAGGACTATGTAGGTGACCTTGTTCTTTTGGTAACAGGGAAGAGAAACCAGGAGAATTCTGCTGCCAGTCATCATAAGATTAAAACTATTTCCTCTAAACCTACTAAAAGGGTGGCAGGGAGAAATAAGATGTTGGCAAATGACACAAAAGAAGTTCGTCCTGATGAGGTTATTCCATTTGATGATAACTTTGAAGACTTTTAATGTAGCTAATTTATAAATACTTAAGCATTCAGATTCTCTAATTGGAAGTCTGAATGCTTATTAAAAACATTTATTAACAAATTACAAAGTTTCAGGCCATGACTTTTAAGACGCAGTAATTAGCAGAAAAAGGATATTCTGATGCCCTATGAAAAAATAAAAGATTTAATAGAAAAAATTTCCTGTGAAATAGTTTTGGCTGATTCAGAAGATGCAAATAGTTTATCTGATTTACTTCCTTTTCTAAAACAACTTCATGCTCAATGCATGAAGAGCTCATTGAAATCAGATGCTAAAGAAATTATACGAGCCAAAGACCTTATTAATGATGGCATAAAAAGCAAGGCAAAGAATGCCATGCAACAAATAACTTTTTTAGAAACTGTTATATCAAATTTGGCAAAGTCTATTGAGAATATAGAAAGCACTGATCAAGGTTCAGAAATACAATCAACAAATTTGATTGAAAGCGATTCAGGTAATATACAGGAATATAGTGGGATACAAAATAAGTTAGATTGCTTTTCTGCACATATTGGAGGGTTTTGTCCTGGAGAAGTCCCCGATTTGGGTGTGATGTTGAACAACCTGGATAGCATCATTAAAGAGTCAAAAGATATTAAACCTTCAACATTTTATGAAATTTCTAAAGCTTGTAAAGAGTATGTTGAAAATATGACATTGGAGAATATTAATAATACCAAGCCCATAGAAGAAGGTCTGACTTTATTAAATTCTATTTTAAATCATATTAAACAGGGCAAGAATTTTCCTTTTGATTACGCAGATGTAATTGAATTATTGGACGCTCGATTCTCGGAAGAGCTAAAACCTAAACTAATGATAGAAGAACAAAAGCCTGAAACTATTGATTCAATAGAAGAAGTGCCTGTCATAAAAAAAGAAGCTGAAAATATGAGACAAAAAGATCCTGAGAAAATAACAGCTGATGATATGGAGATCCTTGTTGATTTCGTATCTGAAGCCAGCGAGAACCTGGATACCATTGAAGTAAATTTAATTGATCTGGAGCAGGATCCTTCCAATAAAGATATCATCAATGATATCTTCCGCCCATTTCATACCATCAAAGGCGTATCCGGATTTTTATCCCTCACAAAGATAAATAGCCTTGCCCATGCCACAGAAGACCTCTTAGATAGTGCTCGCAACGGAGATTTTTTAATCAATGCTACAGCCACAGATGTCATTCTTGAGTCAGTGGATACGTTGAAAAAACTTCTCGACAGAGTTAGTCAGGGAACAGAAACCGGATTTATGCCGTCAGATGATGATATCGACGTAAATGGTCTGCGCGATAAGCTTCAAACGCTTCAAATTGCCTTAGCAAAAGGGGAGAAGGAGCCTTTGGGGGAAATCCTTGTCAGAAAAAAAGTTGTGGATCAGGGAGGCCTTGACCAAGCCCTGGAGGCCCAGAAATATCAGCCCGATAAAAAAATCGGAGAAATACTGATTGAGACTCAAAAAATTCAACCCAATCAGGTTGCATCGGCCCTGTTGGATCAAAAGCAGCCTAAAAGGAATGTGGACACCCAGGTCAAGGTAAGCACTCAGAAACTCGATGACTTGGTGGATTATGCGGGTGAGTTGGTCATTGCCCAATCTATGCTTAGACAGAAAGCAATAAATGATCCGTCCCTTACACAACATGTGTCTCAACTAGGACAAATCGTTTCCAATATGCAGACTATAGCCATGTCTATGCGAATGATTCCCATAAAATCTACTTTTATGAAAATGATACGGTTAGTCAGGGATCTGGGTAAAAAATCCGGTAAAGAGGTCAACCTGGTCATGGTTGGAGAAGATACGGAAATTGACAGAAATGTTGTAGATGCACTTTATGAACCCATGGTCCATATGATTCGAAATTCCGTTGACCATGGGGTTGAAGTCGCTTCAGATCGTCTTGAACAAAAAAAACCTGCCCAGGGTGAAATTGTTCTTCGTGCCTACCATAAAGGGGGACACATCATCATAGAAATAGAAGATGATGGAAAGGGACTTGATAAGGACAGAATCCTTGAAAAAGCAATGACCACGGGACTGGTTACTGATGGCGAAAAATTGACCGATGCCCAGGTGTATGACCTGATCCTTCAGCCCGGTTTTTCAACTGCTCAGGAAGTTACAGATGTATCTGGCAGAGGTGTAGGCATGGATGTAGTCAAGTCTGGGATTGAAAAATTCCGGGGGCAACTGAACATTGACTCTTCAAAAGGAAAAGGGACAAAATTTACCATAAGCTTGCCCCTAACACTTGCAATTATTGATGGCATGCTGGTCAGGGTTGATGATGAAAAATACGTGATACCCACCATCTCCATCCAAAAAGCTTTTAAACCTAGTAAGGAGGAATACTTTACAGTTGAGGGTAAAGGTGAGATGGTAAAGGATCGAGGCAACCTGATTCCCATCATCCGTTTAAATGATATTTATAGCAGTAGTAATCAGAAAAAATCAATTCAAGATTGCCTTGTCGTTGTGGTTGAATCAAAAGAAGAAAAAAGAGCACTTCTAATAGATGAGTTATTAGGCAAAGATGAGTATGTCATTAAAAGCCTGGGCAGTAATCTTGAAGATGTGGAAGGGGTTACTGGTGGTGCTATTCTTGCTGATGGCCGGGTGGGTCTTATACTAGATATACTTGGTATTTTTGATATAGCTAATGGATAATTCATTGGCAGAGACATTTATATATATATCGAAACAATAAAAGTTAAAGGAAATTCATTTGAAACAAATAGTTGGCGTTGCAGACATGAAAGTAAGCAGTAATATTGATGACTCCATTATCACATATTCTCTTGGTTCCTGCATCGGACTTGTCATATACGATTCTGTTGCTAAGGTTGGAGG
>Ga0307988_1001436_pt1 | contig 13343 bp, 8 predicted proteins | sample EllFjometagen183_FD_203166 | JGI IMG/M metagenome (GOLD analysis project Ga0307988, IMG submission 203166) | Marine microbial communities from Ellis Fjord, Antarctic Ocean - #183 | ecosystem: Environmental > Aquatic > Marine > Unclassified | place: Southern Ocean | collected 2014-10-08 | reverse complement strand
AGTAGGATTTTGGCGGAATTTTTAAGAAAAAGCCGCATCGGGCGTGTCAAAATCGTTTTGGCGCGTGAAAAAAGAAATTTCAACAAAAGGAAGCCAATAGTTTTGAAATTGGCTCATAAGATTTGACAAACACTTAACTTGATTTATGTTACAGTAAATATTGCACAATATTTTATATTTGCAAGTTTAATTCGAAGAGGATTTAAAGAACGTGCTACGTGCTACGTACTACGAAAAAAAATAAGATAAAAATAATCAAACCAAAACCAATTTGAGGGGAATTATGATTTCTAAGAAGTTTTTTGTCTCGCTGTTCGTGCTTGTATTTTTAGCATTGCCGTCATTTGCCTATGAAAAATTAAACTGGAAGAGCCGCGCGATGACTGCCGGTAAAGCTTCGCTGACTTCTGATTCCTATCGGGTTGTCCGTAATCTCGGCACGCCGAACTTCTCGCCGGAATTCAGGATGCCGCTGCAACTGGTTTATGATTCGGCTAATAATAAAATCGGCCTTTTCGGTGCTGCCTGGCAGATACCGCAACTCGAAAGCCGGGCATTTCCAAAAGGCAGCGGCGTCGAATGGATCACTCCATGGGGCGAAAAAATCCGTTTCTATAAAAAAGACCCTAAAAATAAAGATATACTGGATATATTTAAAAAGGAAATGAAAGGACGCGGATGTTTCGCGCCATTCCAGAACTGGGACGCCAAAGGCAAAAAAGGCAACTGGACTATTACAGGTAAAAAAGACAGGAAAGGATGGAGCTTTAGTTATCGCGACTCCAGGCTGAAACGCATTTCATCTCCGGCGGGACGCAGTATAAACTTCGCCTATCAGGGCGGAAAACTGCGCAAAGTCATGCAGAACGGCACGCTTTTGGTCACGCTGAGCTATGAAAACGGAAAAGCTACAGAAGTTGTTGTTAACGGCGTAAAGCATTCATTGGTCTACACCAAACTGCCTTATGTAACTCTGCCCACAAATATTGCCGACAAAGCCAAAAACTTTGACAGATTTATGTTGACTTCTGTTAAACGCGGGACGCTTAACCCGGTCAAATATTCTTATGATTCTTATGGCTACCTCAACAAAATTGAACAAGGTGAATTCAAGGACGAGTTAAAGATCGCTAAGGAAACTCCCGCTGAACGCCTCGAATACTTAAACAAACTAGTTGATTTAAAAAAACGCAAGAAAACCATTCGTTATGCGGTCGCCCGCAGAAATAATATTACTGGCAGAATCATTAGTGACAGTTTTTTCAAATACAGCTATAAACAGAAAATTGTTACTATCCGTAATCTCGACAAGAAAAAAGCCACTTATGATTACGATACTAAAAAAGGTATTCTAAGCATCACCAATTTTGCCGGGCTGACTACCAAAACTTATTTCTTCAAGCGTTACGACGTCGCCTACAACGGCAAAATCCGGCAGGTGCGCGACGCACAGGATAGAGTAATAATCAATTATCGTTATGACAAAAAGCTCGGTAAGCCGATTCGTGTTCGCGACATGGCGGACAATGAAACTTATTACCAATATGATCGCAACGGAAATATGGTCAAGGTTTCACGCTCTCCGGGCTTTGATGGAGAAAATCGTCAGGCTTTGATGAAAATAGCCTACAACGGCTCCGGCGACGCGGTAAAATTCAGCCGCTTGAACGCCGAAGGCAAAACCGTTGTCAGCACCCGTGTTTCCTACAACGGCAAACACGAAATAACCAGCGTTAGCAACGGACAGACCAATACCGCAATTTCCTATAATAACTTTGGACTGCCGACTCAGGTTGCTGATACATTTTTGAACAGTACCGGATACCGTTACGACAAATACAACCGCCTGCAGAGCGTAACTATTCCAAACGGCATTAAAACCCACTACCAGTACACACCCGAGGGCTTGATTTCAAAAATAAGCCGCACCTGCCCGCTGGACGACGTCGAGGACGCGGTCAAAGTCGGCAAACAGCCCCCGAAAGGTTCACTCGGCGGCGAATACCTGCTGTCTTCAATAACAGTTGATTATAACGCCGACGGACTGCCCATGTCCATATCAGACAACCAAGGCAGAGTCAAAACTTATGAACGCGACGAAATGGGACGGATCATCAAGGAACTCTTCCCGAATAAAACCGCTAATGCTTATAAGTTCACGGTTACGGGGCAGGTATCAAAAGTCCTTGACCGCAGAAACAACCCGATTGCTTTCAAATGGAACAGATTCGGCAAAGTCGAGCAGAAGAAGACCGCGGCTGGACAGTTCACCGATTATGTTTATGACCAGTACGGCTTGCTGGAATCAATCGTCTCACGCTTCAAGAAAAAAGATGCTGTTGACCGCGCGATCAAATATACCTACAATGATCTCGACCGCCTCACCGCTGTCGATTACGGTAAGGGTCAAAAGAAAACCCTCAAGTACGATTCATGGGGCAAGCTGATTAAAGCGGTTTCAACAAACGGCGATACGCGCCGTGCGGTTTTCAACAAATACGATGAGTTCGACCGGCTTGTCAAAAGCACAGAAACAGTTTTCAACAAAGGCAAAGCGCAGTCTGCCGTCAAACGCACCTACGCTTATTCACCATACGGCAAACGCACCCGTTTAACTGTTACGACCTACGGGCTGATGGGTGGTAAAATGGTTAAACAGGACGCTTTGAAAACCAAATGGGAATTCAATAAATTCGGTCAACTCGTCAAAATCGAAAAAGGCAATGATGCAGTCGAGTATTTATACAACAAGCACGGCAGGGTGCTCAAACGCACCGCCAACAACATGGAAACTTATTATACTTATACGCCCTTCGGGCAGCTAGAGACCAAATCTCTCGGAGCTACATTCGACAAGGCGCCAATCGCAAGCTTGAAATACATCTACGCAACAGACGGCTCTATTAACGCCCGTGAAGTCAATAAAGTAAAACAGTCCTACAAATACGACCAGTTGGGACAGCTAACAGCAGTCGTCAACGCCGCTGGCGGAAAAGTCGAGCAGTATACTTATGATAATGCCGGAAATATTTTAAAGAAAGATGTCGGCGGTAAGCTTACAACTTATACTTACGATAAAGCTAATCAGTTAGTCTCAAGTACGACCGATGGCAAAGTTACAAACTTCGAATACGATGCCGCCGGACGTTTGATAAAAGAAGGCGAAAAAACATACACTTACGGCTGGCTGGACAAGGTAATGAGTATTACTGAAAACGCTAAAGTTACCAATAATTACAGTTATTCTATGAACGGTCAGATAGCCTCCGCCAATATCGCGGGTAAAACCGAGAGTTTCATTTGGGACGGCTTAGCCTTGATTAAGCGCGGCACTACTGAATACGTCTACGAACCAGCCGTAACCGGAGGAAATCCGATACTTGCTAACGGCAAAGGATTATTCAACGACATGCTCGGAAATACCCTCGGAGTAATCGGAGAAAAAGACAAATTCACGACCATTAAACGCGACGCCTTCGGGAAAACGCTTGAAAACAAAGCCGGAAGCCAGTATAATATGTTTACAGGTAAACCCCAAATTGAAGGATTAGGTTATGCGTTCTTATTCAGAAACTACCGACCCAATCTAGGAAAATGGCAGACCCAGGACCCGATCGCGATAGTTATAGCAACTTTCGGCAGTAAAAACATGAAGTTACGTTCAGAATTCATGGCATCTTTAGGTTATCCAGACGAATGGAACAATCTGGCATATGTGAATAACAAGGTGACGGATTGCATAGACTGGCAGGGAACTAATCCAGTACTTGTTTCAAGCGGCAATACAAAATACGGAGAAAATACTTGGCCAGAACCTGCTCCTGATGGGGGATATGTGCATTATTCCGATGCTGTAGCGGCAACAGTAGCACTATTGGCAGCATTACATACTTCTATTGGTTACACAGTATATACAAGCGTGTCCCTTCCTTATTTTGTAGTATCAGAGGGCTGGAGTGATGGTTATGTTATACGCCCAATGGTTGGCGGCGAAAGTAACTGGTATATTGCAAGAGTTTCAACTACCTTTACTTATTCTATCTACATCTCCGAATAATTTTTTTGATAAAAAATATTTTAAGGATTAATAAAATGAACAATAAACTAAAACTAATAGCTGGGACATGTTTTCTTTTTGCATATATAACTTATGGAAGTCAGTTAATACCATATCGAAAAGGAAAACTTTGGGGTTATTGTGATAAAAGTGGAATAATAGTAATACCATGTAAATACTCATTAGCAAAGCCTTTGTCAGAAGGGATTGCTGTTATACAAGAGCAGAAGGATAAAAAAATATTAACTGGATATTTATTGCAAAGTGGAAACATTACTTTGGACTCCATGTGTTCATATGCTCGTTCATTTTCAGAAAAAATGTCAGCAATTAAGATAAAGAAAAAATGGGGCTTTAAGGATATAAATTTAAAAGTTGTAATAAAACCCAGCTATAACAGTGTTGGTGATTTTTCTGATGGTCTGGCAAAAGTTTCAGTTGCTGGGAAATTTGGTTTCATTGACAGAAATGGTAAAACAGTAATACCGCTTATTTATCAATCTGCAAGAAATTTCAAGAATGGGTTAGCTGCTGTAAAAAAGAATGAGAAATGGGGAGTAATTGACAAATCTAATAATACTGTTATTAAATTTATATATTATAATATTGGCTACTTTTCAGAAGGTTTAACCCCTGTACAATTCGAAAATAAAAAATGGGGGTTTATAAATAAAGCTGGAGAAATTACCATTAAACCTATCTATAACCTTGCCCGCAATTTTAGCGAAGGACTGGCTGTAGTACAAAACCAGAGGAATCAATGTGGTTGCATTGATAAAAATGGAAAGACAAAAATACCCTTCCATTATCTAAATATAAGGTCATTTTCCAATGGATTAGCCGTAGCTGAAATAGTGGGCTTTAAATTTGGCTTTATCAACAAAAAAGGCGAGATGGTGATTCCATTCAAATATAACGAAGCATTGCCGTTTTGCGATGGCATTGCAAGAGTTTGGTCAAAGCTAATAAAGAAAAAAATAGGAAAAGGTCAACTACACACCCCTGCTGGCGGCGGCTATATCAATCTTAAAGGAAAGGAATATTGGCAGGAATCCTCCAGGTCGGGGTCTGTGGTCCGGTCGGGGTCTGTCCTGGGGTGTTAAATCTGTGGGGTTTTTCTAAAATTTTCTTCACCTAACTTTTGGGTTTTTGAACTTAAAAGCTTGTCTACGTTTAACTTACAATGATCTCGACCGCCTCACCGCTGTTGATTACGGCAAGGGTCAAAAGAAAACCCTTGAGTACGACTCATGGGGCAAGCTGATTAAAGCGGTTTCAACAAACGGCGATACGCGCCGGACAGTATTCAATAAATACGATGAATTCGACCGCCTTGTCAAAAATACTGAAACAGTTTTTGCTAAAGGCAAAGCGCAGTCCGCCGTCAAGCGCACTTACGCTTATTCGCCCTACGGTAAACGCACGCGCTTGACAGTTACGACCTATGGGCTGATGGGCGGGAAAATGGTTAAACAGGACGCTTTGAAAACCAAATGGGAATTCAATAAATTCGGTCAACTCGTCAAAATCGAAAAAGATAAAGATGTAGTCGAGTATTTGTACGACAAGCACGGACGGGTGCTCAAACGCACCGCCAACAACATGGAAACTTATTATACTTATACGCCCTTCGGGCAGCTAGAAACCAAGTCCCTCGGCTCACCGTTCGACAAGTCACCTATCGCAAGCTTGAAATACATCTACGCGACCGATGGTTCTATTAATGCTCGTGAAGTCAATAAAGTAAAACAGTCCTACAAATACGACCAGCTCGGGCAACTAACAGCAGTAGTTAATGCCGCTGGCGGAGCAGTAGAGAAATACGTTTATGACCCAGCCGGAAACATATTGAAGAAGGATATTAACGGCAAAATCACAACATATACCTACGACAAAAGCAATCAATTGGTCTCAAGTACCGCAAACGGCAAAACAACAAACTACCAATACGATGCCGCCGGGCGTTTAGTCAAAGAAGGCGGGAAAAGCTACAAATACGGCTGGCAAGATAAGGTGATGAGTATCACCGAAAACGGCAAAGTGAGTAATTCGTACACCTACAGCATGGATGGGCAAATTGCTTCAACCGATATCGCGGGTAAAACCGAGAGTTTCATCTGGGACGGCTTAGCTCTCCTGAAGCGCGGCACGACCGAATACGTCTACGAACCAGCCGTAACTGGCGGGAATCCGATATTGGCGAATGGCAAAGGCTTATTCAACGACATGCTCGGAAATACTCTTGGGGTCAACGAAAAAGACAAATTCACCTCCATCAAACGCGACGTCTTCGGCAAAACGCTTGAAAACCAAGCGGGCAACCAGTATAGTATGTTTACAGGTAAACCCCAAATCGGAGGATTAGGATATGCGTTTTTATTCAGAAACTACCGACCCAATCTAGGCAAGTGGCAGACCGCCGATCCACTAGGTTACCCTGACGGTTTCAATAATTTTGCGTATGTGAATAATAAGGTAACAAACTCTTTTGACTGGTTGGGTGGAACTACATTTACAGCGCAGCTTCGTGTAGGCAGAACACCAACTTTAACATCTGACGAAAGAACTCCACAGACTACTTATTTTGCCGGCGACACTACTGTTACACTTACAGTAAATTTTACTTTTACCGTAATAACTAGTTGGAGTACTCAAACTTTTTACTGTAGCGTCCCGGGATGTCCAGGTCATACTGTTGTAGCTGGTAGTAGCTCGGGGCCCGCAAGTGGTACTCTATATTTTTCAACGTTTTGGGAGGATCACAGTGCAACCCCTGAGGAAATAGCCGAAGCAGTAGAACAAATGAATGGTTACGCAGACACAGCTCTAGTTGGGATTGCGGATGGTATAAGAGCAGATCATTATCAAAAAATAACACTGGAAGCCTGTGAATAATATTTCTGCAAATAAAAAGTTTATTTCAACTGTTATTTTGCTTTTGTGTTTTGTTATTGCATTCGCAAAAGCAAAAACTAACGCAAATGAGGAAACTTCAGAGCCTAAAACGTTTTTAGGCGAATGGAAAATCAATGGTGCAGTAAAAAAGCTGTATGATACTCCTATGGGAGAGGTTTTTAAATTCTCTCCCAGTCCTCTATTTTCACCACTTGATAAAAAAGAATATGATAACGAAATTTACTCCATTCAATTTGAATTATATAAAAACTCAAAAGGGCAGAAGAAAATACGACGTTTTATTGTAATTGACCTTAAAATTCGCATTTTCCCGGCAATCAGCGAAGTTGAAAATCCCGGTTTGATTTTTTCCTTTACCCGTAGTAAAAACAGAGCAGATTCCATAAAAAAGTATAGGAATATAAACGGAATCAAAACTAATAACTATACAAAAAATCCTTATTGGCAGGCTCCTCTAGCTATTAATACAAGGTTTTATAATAACAAACGGGGGAAAAACATAGGGACTTCCTGGGGACAACCATTTCTCCCTGCTTATGAAATTGTATCAATGAGGTTGATTATTGACACACGACAGAATGGCTTTGTCAGTTCAAATGTAAACAGTGGGTTACATATATCTGGGCATCGTGAATTTTTTCCAAACAAACGCTATCCTGTGCGCAGTTTTGGTGTTCTTATCGAATCAAAACTACAAGAAAAAAAACGCTTGATCTTAGAATTATCCAGACCTAAAGTTGTCTTTACAGACAATGAAGCGGATTTACCTGAGTTGCCGCCCATAAAACCTGAAAAATATCCATATTCCGGTTATGTAAAACTACTTGAAGAATCAAAAAAAAGAAAAAAGAACTTGAAACGTCTCAAAAACCCCGATGCTATTTACGGTAATGCTCTGCATTTACTGGATGGCAAGGATCTAGTCGAAGGCGTTAAACTGCTTACATACATTGCAAAGAAAAAAGAGCATATTCTAGCAATGAATCAATTGGGTATTTGTTATTGGCGCGGCATTGGTGTCAAACCTGATAATGAAAAAGCTCTTAAATGGTTCAAGCGTGCCGGCGAATATAATCTGCCAGATGCTTTGGCTTTCGGGGGAGCTTTATGCTTAAAAAATGCGTCCAAACCATATTTGAGTCCAAATACAAAAAAATATATTTACTATATGCTTAATCATAATACTGTAAAATTCAATAGCGGTAAGCATACGACCAGCGTATTGTCTGCAATTTTGAATCATGGTACTCCCCCCGGTCCCGAAGAATACGAGCGAAGTGCGAAATTAGGTTATTGGATGGCAAAAAGCACGTATTTATTTGCTTTTTATAGAAATAGTCTTTATGAAGATGAGGGGCCTCGCATCAAAGATGCAAATATAGGCAATGGGAAATACTTAAAAAATAAATTTTATGATCCCAGAATTGTAAATCTTGCCTGTTTAGTTTGGTATACGAATGGCACCAAAACCTTAGATAAGGCTATTGAAGCAAATTTCCCAGTGGCCATATACCACAAAGGTCAACTGTTAGTTTTAGAATGGGATAAGACCCAAAAAGATTCTTTTCTGCAAGAAGCAATCACCATGTTTGAGCGGGGGGAAAAACTTGGCAATATTGAATGTGCGATTGAGGTTTTACATTGCAAAGCGCGCTTTGGTGAACTTAAGCCTGAAGATTTCACCACTGAAACTTACGTAAAATTTTCCGATCACCCGCTTTATTATTTACTGCGGCATATAGTGAAAAATCCCAATGCGCCTGGGAATAAGGAGTTTTTAAACCGCCAATACAGGGAAGCGCGCCGCATTTGGCGTAAAAATTTGAGTCCTGATAATCATTTTCTGCTTGCGCTGGAAGGAATATATCAATATTATCATTATGGTGCGGATACCGCAATGTACCGGATATATTATAGACACATTCATGACTTAAAAGTAGCCTATAAACATCTTAATGCTGCAGTAAAAGCAAATATTCAAGATGCGTTGTATTTGAAAGGAGTGTATTACTTAAATAAAAAATACAACAGTTTCGCAGGCTTGAGAGGTGGAGATATTAGCGAGGGTATTCGTTTATTACGTAAGGTTGAACCAACGAACATAAAGGCTAAGTATTATCTTATAAAAAATGATTTCTACAATAATAGATGCATTGATAAAAAATGGCTAAAAACACTTAAGCCATTACGAGATTTAAACTTTTCGGACGCCTGGATGCTGTCCAGCGATATCTTAGCCCGTTTATACCTGAATAATATTACAAAAAGGGGGAAAGTGATTGGCGCTTATAAAAAAGCAGCGGCTCTAGGATGTGTCAGAGCATGGGACAGGTTGGCAATGCTATACTATAAAAACGGCAAAGGCAATACTTCTGATAAAGCTGCCGCGGAAAAATACTGGAAGAAATTTTTGGAAGCGGACAAAAAACAACGCCGTAACGATCCCTGGGATCCGTATTGGCCAAAACCCAAACCTTCTAAACTAACAAAACCTATTCCAGTAGAATTAAAAGGAAAGTTAAAAGGGCTTCATAGGTATAAAAAACTTCTTGCTCATTTAAGAAAACATTATAAGTTTGTAAGCGGATTTGAAGAAGAATATCCCCAGTTATTAAAAGAAGATTGACTCGCGACCGGGGTCAGTTTTAGGCTCGGTGTTAGGCTCGTAGGCTCGGAAGGCTCGGAAGGCTTAGGCTCGGAGTCATACATCTTTATTTTAGCTATTTTGGGCTTTTTTATGCCAAAAAGTGCATAATTACTTAGCCCGGGTTTTCCCCGGGCAGTTTTTTCTAATCGTGTTCTATGCGATAAACAATAATTCTGTTCAATAACAAACTTCTTATATCAATTTATTGATGTGTTAAACACATTATTGATTCCATAAATTATTTTGTAATATTTATAAATATAAATCAGCTTGGAAACAACTCCTAACCTACATAAACAAATCCAATAAAGCAGAAAAAATCTCTCCACAAATAACAAAAACTAACTGAACCAGAAAAGAACGAATTCATTGTGCAATATTTTAATTGGAAAGAGTTTCTAATATCTGCTTATCGCTTTTCGTTAGAACAGTTTTTGAATTTAATTTTGCTGGTCTTTAACTTGGTTTGAAGGTCTCATCTTTTTTATACATGAAAAAACAGTTTTCAGTTCTTTGTCTGTTAATTTATCAAGTTCATTGTTTATTTCTACTCTGATTTTAGATGGTTTTGTGGGAGCCGGGCTTATCAACTCGTCAAAAGCTGCTTTGATAACCTTACTATCAATATTTATATAATATTTTTCCAATGTTTGACTGTTATCAGCAAGAACTTTGGCTAACATATTAATGCTATAGCCTTTTGAAGCCATCATGCTAGCATAGGTATGCCTGAATGAATGAAAACCATATCTGCAAATTTTCCTTTTGCGCTGTAGATTTTCTGAAGTTTCTGTTGTTTTTAATCCTGCATGTTTCAATATTGTCATGATATCTTTTTTGACTCCACTGGGATTTCGTCCATAACGTTCTGCTACATTTGGAAGAACGTAAGAATCTCTTTTCCATTCAAATGCTTCTTTTAGTTTATCCTCTAATTGAGTCACAAGCGGAATAATTGCATAACGTTTTATTCTCTTTGTCTTTGCAGGGATTGTCCGAATTATTTGCTCTTTAAGGTTAATGCAATTCCATTTTAGATTACAGCAGTCAATAAGCCTTAAACCGGTAAATGCTCCAAGACAAAAAAGAATTTCCATTTCATTTTTGTGCCTTATCGTAAAATCTGTTTCATTGAATATATTCAGAATGCGCTGAAGCTCTTCATCAGTAAACTTATAACGCCCTTGCAGCTTTTCATGTTTGCGAGAGATATTCTCTTTGGAAAACGGATTGCGAATGTCCTTGCCTACTACTCGAAAAACTAAGAATAAAGTTTTGAGATAGCAATTATAAGTTCTTTCTGAAATTTTGCGTTCCTGCCATAAAAAATTTGCAAAACCAGCTCCAATATCATTAGTAACTTGAGAAAGTATTACTGTTGCTGGATATGCCTTAATGAGCCATTCCGTAAATATATTGACAATAGATTTATAAGTTCTAATAGTACTTGGAGAGCTATCAGGGCGGGACAAATCCAAAAGAAATTTATCCCAGATTTCTTCAATTTTTATTCGGTTCGATGAAAGTATGTTTTTGGCTTCAGCAATTTTTATAACCGTAAGTTCTTTGCTAGTTATTTCAGATGACAAACCAATCTTTTCTTTTGCTCTTTTTTGAGCAATAGTACGGTCTGAAGTCCTGAGTGTCTGAACAATACGTTTGCCATTTACTGTATATTGAAGATAATAGGTTTTTCCTCTTTTGAAGATATGGCCATCCCCTTTAACCTGTGATTTCTTTTTCATAGTAAAATCCATCCTTTTTTATTACCAAAACGTCATTGTCTGTCTAAGACTATCATGATTTTTTACTTAATCAAGCAAAAAGCATACAAAAGGCATACAAAACGGGGGTTCTTAAGCAAGGAAACCATCTGCCCACCAGTCAAAAGCAGTTCAAAACTGGCTCGACAATGAATATCCTGAGGTTAAAAAATCTGCACTCAAGGAAGAAGCTGAGATTCATTGGGGAGATGAAACAGGTTGCACAAACTCCATATCACATGCCCGAAGCTATGCGCCTAAAGGTCAAACTCCTACGCTCGTGCTATCAACGAAAAAGAAGTTAAAAATCAATATAATTTCAAGTATATCAAACCAGGGCAAGGTATTTTTTGATGTGCATGAGGGGAAAATAAATTCAGCCGAATTTATAGAATTCATGGAAAAGTTGATACGTTGCACTCATAAGAAAGTTTACTTCATTGTAGACAATTTACCCCAGCATCACTCCAAACTTGTCAGAGATTGGTTAGAACAAAATGAGATGGCCATTAAAGTTTTTTATTTGCCGTCCTACTCTCCAGAACTCAATCCTGATGAATATCTGAACTGTGACCTAAAAAGAGGCTTAAACGCGAAAAGGATGCCTCAGAATGTTGATCAACTTAAAAGTAACGCTACAAATTACATGACTGAACTTTCACAAAAAAACGGCAAAATTAAATCGTTCTTTCAGCATCCCCGAGTCCAATATGCTAGTTGATTCAACAAATCTAATTCATCGCCGGATTAATAGATGTCTGTTCGAAGTATTAGAGTAAAAGAGTTTGTGATTAATGACTAAAAACCGCCTAACAATTCGGTTTAAGGGACGCCTTTGACGCCTCCTGTCTTTGATCGTTATTTATAATTCCAGCAAAAAAAACTCTTGTGCATTGTTTTTTTACTATGCCTATTCATATTCCAATTTTAACAAATTTGGTTTTAGTTATGTTTTAAATAGATTTTTTGCATAGCTATAGTATATTATTAAATAGCAATATAAATATAATAACCAGAGGGGGAGAAAATTATGGTACTAATTGATGATATTGTAAGAAATGCTTTGCTTGAGGCTTTTACCGCTGGGAATATATGTCAAAATTCAATTGCAAAGACAACTGGTATTCAGCAGTCAAGTATTAGCAGGTGGCTATCTGGAGAGACAAAACATATGGGAGATGATAATTGGCTAAAAATCTTTCCATATATAAAATCTTTTCTTCCAGAGGACTATATTCCTAAAGATGTTCATGGCAAAAATAAAATATTTTTAGCTCATAGTGGCAGAGGCGGATTAATCGACCTTATGAATATTAATAATTTCAATAGCTCTAACAAGGACCCATTTGAAACTCTTCTTTTAAAATATTTCAAAGAATTACCAAACGATGAAAAAAAACTAGAAGTTATTACGGCTGTTCAAAAGCTGGCTAATGATACAACAAAATAAAATGTTAAAGAGGAATAATTATGCAAGATTTATCGCTCCCAGCAATGGATAGTTGGTTTAAAATAATGATAGGATTCATTATTTGGTCATTTCTTCTTTTGCTTGCCTTTTTATATGATAGAAGGGAAAGAGAAAAAAGAAAAAAAGAAGAGGAAGATGATAACATAGAAAAAGCAGCTAATGCAATCCATAAAGAAGCAAAAGAAAAACTTCAAGAAAAAATAGAAGAAGGGAAGCTTCAGGAAAAGATGTTTTATAATATTGAAAATATTTATCAAGATTATTTCAATGACAAAGACAATGTAAAAAAACAAATTGAAAACAAAATCATAAAAATTATAAACGATGATTTAGAAGATTTAGTAATAGAAAAAGTTAGAGGTAGAATGTGATTTCTCACATTATTCCGTGGACGTTGCGTCATGATATTTCCTGTTAATTCCCAGGATGTAATGTGAAAATTGTCATAATAAAAAGCAGACGGTTATTGTGAGTAACCGTCTTTGTCAT
>Ga0307988_1001434_pt1 | contig 13362 bp, 22 predicted proteins | sample EllFjometagen183_FD_203166 | JGI IMG/M metagenome (GOLD analysis project Ga0307988, IMG submission 203166) | Marine microbial communities from Ellis Fjord, Antarctic Ocean - #183 | ecosystem: Environmental > Aquatic > Marine > Unclassified | place: Southern Ocean | collected 2014-10-08 | reverse complement strand
ACACGGGGGGGGGCAAGTCAGATAAACCGCAACAGTCTACCTCTAAACACAATCGTTGGCCTAGTAGACCAGGAGAGGAGCAATACGAATGGGAAAGTCCAAGAGTGATATGATGTGGCCTACACCATCAACTATAACAATCGTAAGGACGGCGGAAGGTATGGAAAAGGGAATAGAGTATAGAGCATCCGTAGGTAGGAAGTATGTCGAAGGGTGCTTGGCTGAACAGGTGAATAACTGGCCTACTCCGAACTCATGCGATAGCAACACAGCAAATATGAAAGACAACCACGATGTAGACAGGAGGTACCTTAGAGGAGTAGCTATTCAGGATAAACCACAGGGAAAATTAAACCCTGACTGGGTAGAGCAACTCATGGGGCTGCCTCCAGGGTGGACTCAACTATCGGGAGCAGAGCCTGGAGACAACAGGATAGACCGGCTCAGACTTTTGGGGAACGGAGTTGTTCCGGCAACGGCAGAGAAAGCGTTTCGGACACTTTTAGGCAGAATTGACCATGAACGATTCTAACGGACTATCGGTCAGCGCGAGATAATATGGGGAGGGATGGGTTATCCTGAACTCCCCGCACTTTAAAAGGAGAAAATTATGCCATGTATTAACTGTGGAGGAGCATTAATCGGTGATGGTTACACAATGGTAGTACATTGTGAGTTTGCTGAAGAAGAAACATACGAGGATCTTGAGCCTGATGCCGAGCCTGTTTACTGTACATATGATCCGTACGACGAAGCTGGACACCAAGGTTAACAGGAGAATGATATGAAGATAGAAAACATAATGATAGCAGATGAGCAAGTTATTTCACTACAAGAGATTTACTGCAATACAGTTCTGGAAACAAAAGAGGGTAATCAACTTGCTATATGTATGAGGGACGACACTATTGAGATGGCTGTCGTGGGTCATGCAAAATGGTACAGGGTGGATATGCAGTCAGGTGATATAGAGCCAATGAAGGAGGGCGGTGACCACCCGTGCGACAGGATAGACGATTACATAGAATCTATCTGGCAAACAGATCGCCTGCGGGCTGAGAGAATAGCGCTCATAGCCCAGAAGTTGCGTATGTTTATAGACAAGACGGATTAGCCATAACCTTCAACACTTCTTTCAAGCACTCAGCCCTCAACTCGGCTCTCACAGCATCGAAGTCAACTGTGATCTCTTTGTCTGTCCGTGCTATAATCTTTTCCTCATCTTGTAACATTTTTTGTATAACGGAGATCATATGAACCTCGTTGTAAGAGTAATTTTACTGGCCATTGGAGTTGGCCTTATCCTCGCCAGTATCTGGGACGGATTTGTACTACAGCAGTACTCTAAAGCGTGTTTTGAGTACCTCATAGGCGTAGGTTTTTTACTACTGCCTATAGAAGTTTAACATATAACAAGAGGATTTAGAAATGAAATTGGACATTGAGAAATTAAAAGCCCTAAGCGCTCCAGAGACGGTTGTTGAGTTCATGGTAGCCCACGGGACCAACCACCAGCTTCTGTTGGACGCCTGGAAAGACCCACAGTACGTAACGTTCAAGGATCACCTCCCTACACTGGTCCTCTGCCTGGCATTCGCTATACAGCAGACGCCACCGAAGAAGGCAGTAGTCAAGCGCCTCCGGGGCCGTGTCTCCAAGGTACGGTACGAGCAGGAAACCCTTGAGTTCGACATGCACCTCAACCCAGGCATGGGTTTTCTGAAGTGAGAGAGTCAGAGATCGAGAAGAAGGTCAGTGAGTACGTCCGGAAAAGAGGAGGGATACCATACAAGTTCACTTCCCCGGAAAGGTGTGGCGTACCCGACCGGATAAACGTATTCCCTGGAGGGGTGATCGTGTTTATCGAGTTCAAAGCCACGGGTAAAAAGCCCACAGTAGGTCAGCACCGAGAGATGGATAGGCTCCGAAACCTCGGACAATACGTTTATTGGTCAGACAATATCGGGCTGGCTAAATTTATAATCGATTTCCATATGAGGTAGACCATGACCAAAAAAGTAGAGAAGTTAATCGCCCTACCCTGCCCCTTTTGCGGAGGTGATGGCGAAACGGATACCAGTGCGTTTGATGACAGGCTCTATATGGGGTGCAAAGACTGTAAATGCATGTTAGCTGGAGATTTTGTGACCCGAAAAGAGGCAGTCAAATACTGGAACAAAAGAGTGAGGTAGGCGATGGGTAATTGTACCCGCCGAAGAGTAGAGATTTCAGGAGAGAACTATTACATTTTAGTGGGGAACGATTTTGTTATGGGCACCGTTCCAAGAGAGAACGATCCTATAATGTCGGAAACCCGGAAAATAGTAGAACTCATCTGTGAAGAGATAACAGAAATAATGCAGCTAAGGAGCCAATCATGCGAGACTTTACAGTCACCATCAGCAAAACAGTCCAAGAGCGACAGTACGAGCCTATCACTGTCACCCTCACCACCAGTGGAAGTTGCCCAGAAGCCAGTTTCTTAGCGGAACAGGACGCGGCCTATCAGCAGTTGAAAGCAAAGATCCAAGATATATTCACACCAACTCCTGATATGCTCAAGTGATGATACAAAAACTCATAGCTCGAACAGAAGAGACTATCCACTGTTGGGTAGAGGCTTGGGGTGGGCCAGAGAACGTGTACGTAGCCTTCTCTGGTGGTAAGGACTCTACAGTTCTGTTGCATATAGCCCGGTCGCTATACCCTGAGATCGTTGGAGTATTTAACAACACAGGGTTAGAGCTGCCAGAGATAGTTCAGTTCGTAAAGGCTACCTCAAACGTTACAATCTTACGACCTAAGATGTCTTTCAACAAGGTAATCGAGAAATACGGGTGGCCTGTGATATCAAAAGAGCAATCTCAATTTATTAATCAGTACCGGAACACCAAGTCCAATAAGCTGCGAGAACTTCGTTGGAATGGTAGAGCTAATGGTCGCAGCAAGATCAGCCAGAAGTGGAAATATGTTGCCCTCCTAGCCCCTTTTAAAATATCCGATATGTGCTGTGAGAAGCTGAAAAAAGCCCCAGCTAAAAAGTATGAAAAAGAGACGGGCAAAAAGCCTATGCTCGGAACCATGGCCGGAGAGAGTCAGCTCCGTAGTCAGTACGCACACATTTGTAACATGTATGACTCGAAACGCCCGACATCCAAGCCCCTTACTTACTGGAAAGAACAAAACATCTGGGAGTATATCAAACAGCATCAAGTGCCTTATTGCTCTGCCTATGACAACGGGTGGGAGAGAACTGGATGCGTATTCTGTATGTTCGGTATCCATAAAGACTCTCCAAACAGGTTCGAAATGATAAAAGACTCCCACCCAAAACTGTGGGACTACGTGATGTACAAACTCGGAGCTAAAGAAGTTCTGGAGTTTATGGGCAACCCCACCGGAGAAGACAATGTTAAATAAGACTGACCTCTACCCATACCAAAGCTATGCTGCTGACTACATCCTATCGAAAAACGGGTCTATGCTGTGGCTTGATATTGGTCTGGGGAAGACGATCATATCTCTTACCGCTATAGAGTCTCTACTTGATCAGTATCTGGCCAAGGCAGCTCTGGTCATTGCTCCGGTGAAGGTTGTAGAGGCTGTATGGATGCAGGAGGCTGTCAAGTGGTGCCATACCAAGAGGCTCACATTCTCTATGGTCCGGGGCACCCCGAAACAGCGCATCGCAGCACTCCTGGTCCCTGCGGAAATCTACCTCATAAACTACGAATCCATCCAGTGGTTAGAGAAAACTTTGAAATCCTTATTTATTGAAAAATCTAAACCTCTGCCTTTTGACATCGTGGTATTTGACGAAATTTCAAAGATGAAACACGCCACCTCTAAGCGGTCAAGAGCTTTTTATAGCCTCCTCCCCCATATGTCCTACCGGGTGGGGCTGACAGGTACTCCGGCTTCTAACGGAGTGATTGACCTGCATGGCCAGTACATGGTCATAGACGGAGGCGCAAGGCTCGGACCAAACATCACGTCATATCGTGAGAGGTACTTTACTTACAGCCAGTACAGCCGGAAATACCAGCCAAGGAGAGGATCAACGAAAGAGATCATCTCCAAGATATCAGATGTAACTATCGAGATGGCAAGCGAGGACTACCTGCAGCTACCACCACTGGTGAATGTGGACATTAAGCTCAAGCTGTCTGATGATGTACAGAAGCAGTACAAAGAGTTCGAGAAAGAGTTCTATACTGAGATAGGCGGCGAAGACCTTGAGGTGTTCTCTGCATCAGCCAAGACAGCCAAGTGTAGACAGCTCGCCAACGGCGCAGTCTATACCAACCAACCAGGTGAGCCGAGAGCCTGGTCAGTGTTCCACGATGAGAAGCTGGATATGTTAGAAGAGCTTGTCGACTCCCTTGCGGGTAAGCCGCTACTCGTATGCTACCAGTTTATCCACGATAAAGAGCGCATAAAAGAGCGGTTCCCTGATGCAGTGTTTATCGACAGCAGCAACGTCGCCCCCATTGTGCAGGACTGGACCGACGGTAAGACTAAGCTACTGGTCGGACACCCAGCCAGTATGGGCCACGGCTTAAATCTACAGTTCGGAGGACATCACATATGCTGGTTCGGACTTACTTACGACTTGGAACACTATACCCAGGCTATCGGTAGACTACTCCGTAATGGGCAGAAAGAACACACCGTGTTCAACCACAGGCTCCTCGCTGAAAACACCATCGAAGACTGGCTCTCAGTGGTAATCAGCAACAAGGATGCCACCCAAGGTGACATCCGTAACGCAGTCAAAACCTATAAAGAGGTACAGATGCTGTGAATAGAGATAACAGTTCTATGAGTTACATAATTGCCATGGTATCATTGTTTCTAGGCTGCTTATGTTTAGCATACATCGCGGCTAAGTACCTATCACATCCACCCTCAGGGGACCCGAGGCTAGATCGGATAGAGCAGAGACTAGACAGGCTGGAAGAGTCAGTTAAGAACTATAAGGGGATACATTCCCTATGAAAATGATAAGAAATATGCTTATCGCCGGTGTAGTTCTCGTCTGTATTCAGCTAATCCTTTTTGGCGTGATGCTTGTATATTACTTCCAGGGTTAGTTGTCCCCCAGTATACTCTCGCCAAGGGTTGCTGATCCAGAAGCATAAGCACCCATCCGAGCCTTGGCTACAGCACTTGACGCCTTGTCCAGCATCTCCTGTTTGACGAGTTTTGGCATCTCCACCGTGGCAAGGCTCTTCAACAGCTTTGGAACTTCATCGCCAGAGGTAGACAGCACCCTCATTATCTCGGTTATAGTACCTTTCGGTAGATCTGAGTGCAGCATAACGTCTACCACCTCGTTTCCCACCAGGAAGACACCACCTTTCGCGCTATAGGCCCGTTGGTTTTTTAGCCGTCCGAGTATATCTTTTGACGAGAGGAGCATCCCACGTATCGTTCTGCCCACTACACCCTCCACCATAGAATCTATACCAAGTGTGGCCGCTTCAGATACTTTCTTCTTTGCTTTTGATTGACTGAGAATATCCTCTATCCCCCCGGTCTTCGTAGCCTTAAACACTGGGTACATTTTGTTCATAACGCCAGGGGTAAGGAACTCCAGAAGTCCTGTCTCTTTGTCTGCGAGGTGGGTTATTACCCCTTTTCTATACGCTTCTAGCTCAGAGGGAGTCATGCCGTCGACCAACTTCAGCACCCCACTCTCTTTCAGCGAGCTAAAGTCTGCTGCTGATTTATACGCTCTCTCATCCGAAGCGGCTCCCCTATACCGATTTTGTATCTCTTTCATCGTGTCATCGGTACGCCCCTTAGATAGCAGTTTCTCTCCTTGAGATATTCGCTCGTTCAGATCAGCTTCACTTCCAGTTGTTGTTTTGCTTTTTATCTCCCGCTTTTTCCTCTTCAATTCAGAAAGGTATTTCTGCATAAACACTTCGTCATTTACTAGAGCGTTGGGGTCTCCGGTCCACCCGGGGACCTGATCCCCAGAAAGGCGTTTTAGCCCCCTGAGATCCAGGGCGTTATCGATACTCTTCACATCAGGTTTGTTAATGGCTTTCTCCAGCCAATCGTTTATGGCGTCTTGGTTACCCAGGGGAGTGCCATGCACTGTCTCACCATAGACCCGCATTTCGTCACCGATGGCTCGCTTGGTGTCAGTCAACCCTTGCTCAAACTTAATATTACTTTTTATGTCCGGGGTTCCAGCCCCAAGGTTCGTTTTAAGTTGTGTGTTCAGTGCCTCGTTATCTCTATTCAGCAACGACTTTCTCGTCACGTCGCTAGCCTCGTCTGAGTTTGCCGCTACTCTTTTGACGAGAGGCGCTCCATTCTCCATCACATCCGCGAGAGTGGTATTTTCCCCTGGTGTTAAACTCCTAAGTTTACTAGCGATAACTTCTGGAGTGTCTCCCGTCTGTTTGAGATAGTTAGCCACGTACTTCAGTGCCTGCTCTCTTGTCGCACCAGGACCTAATTCTTTCTCCGCCCCAGTAAACAGCTTTGCTCCAGCCTTCCAGGCACCAGGGATTACGGTACCTAAGGTCTTCTCTAATAGCGTACCTCCGGCTCCTCCCACAGCACCAGTCACCGCACCAACTACCCCACCATAAGCGCGGTTACCTGCGCCCTGGTCCGCTTCTCCCGAGCCGATTACTGCGCCTTCTCCGACGGCATATTTAAGAGCGCTGCCCCATGTCTTAGGGTTGAGTATCTTCATACCTACCCCTCCAGTCACTACACTTGGCAGTATACTCCCCGCGAGACTAGCACCTGGGTGGTCCTCCTCAAACGTTTTCTTAGACGCGTTTACTTCGACCATACCAGGGTTGTAGTAGTCAAAGAACGTCTTTTCCGGCCCTTGACCGTCAGTAGCACTCTTACCTAGTGCCTTAACCCCTTCTATGATTTCATTCCCCCAACCCATCCCTGCAGAGTCCACCACGGTATTCTGGCCACCCGGCTCGGTGGCGAGAGCTTTCACTCCGCCAGCTACACTGTCATACGCCCCGGAGATAGCATTGCCCATCCTACCAAATAGCGACTCTTCCTGTGGGGGCAGAGGCTCTTGAGGAGAGTATTTCTCCCAAGGCTTACCTATCTTCTCTGGTGTCTTATATTTTTCCCATGGTTTAGGCATTATATCTTCTCCCAGTTGGACATTTCACCTGGAGCGCCTCCGTTAAATCGATACCCGTCTTCTTCGGTACCGGGGGTAACGCTCTGGTATTCGGTCTTGTACTCAGGTAACGTAGACTCTGGCAGCCCGGCGGCTTTCCTCTGAGCGGTAAGGTTGTATCTCTGCGCTTCCATCAGGTGTAGGTACTGCTCCGCGATATCGAGTAGCTGCTTCTCTCCCTTTGTACTAGATAGTAACTCCGCCAAATGTCTCCTTTCTTCAACACCGGTTACTCCAGGTACGATAGACTTATTTACCTCCTGAGAAACCACGGCTTTAACTGCGTCGAAGTTGGTTGGATCTACACTGCCCGCCCACTCTTTCATTTTGTTTTTAATAAAGTTGACTCCTTGGACGTCTCTGTTCTTTAATGCTTTCATGAGATCAACGGTCTGTCCAAGGTGTACCGATGCGGTAGAGAACGATCTAAGAGAGTTCCCTTGCGGCCCAGTAGCAAAATCTTTGGCTGCTTTTGACTTAGCCTCGGCAGTGGTTTGGTCCCACGCGGGGTTTATCCGCTTAACTTCCGCCATTATAGCTAGCCCATAAGGTGACCTAAGTGCCATACCTGTTAGAGGTTTCACGGTGTAGTCTGCGATCCCTTGGGCTAGCATATCTCCATTATCGCTTAATGTACCGTCAGAAGCAAACCCTTGGTCAAACATGTCTTGCGCCCGCTTCTCTTTTGCTTCGATAACTTTATTATCATCTAGTGATTGTTGGGCGGCGGCTAAGTTCATTGGTGACGATTTAATACTGTTTACCGCCAGATAATGCCTGATCTCTGGGGAGAGATCCTTATTCAGGGCTTCCCCTTCCTTGCCTATCCGGATATTGCGATCGGTGATACTGTTCTCGAACTTAATCTTGTCCTGCCCAGCCTTTACAACTGCTCTTGCCTCGACAGCTTGTTTCATCCTGCCATTGGTAAAGACATCTGCTGCCTCAGTGGCCCCGATACCTTTAAGTGCTGCGAGTTTCTGGGCGTCAGGCATATTCGCCATGAGGATAGCATCGACCTTCAGCTTCTGGGCCGCTGCCAGGGCTTCGGCGTCCATGGTAGCCTTCATCCGAGTGTCTTGAGTCTGCATAAAGTTATTGGCGAGGCTCGATTTTTGAGCATCGAGTACCGCCTTCTGAGGGCTGATCACCCCCTGGTGCCGTCCTGCCCGGAGGAGGTTTCCTGATATGTTATCTATCAGGGTGTTGTTTCGTAAGTTGTTTTCCAACATATCCTACCTCCTAGTACGTGTAGTTGTTTGAATTAGGTCGTTGTGCTGCCACTTTATTGAGAAAGGCAGGCTGCTCTACCCCTGGGATGGGGGTCATTACCACCCCTCCAGCCACCCCTCCAGCCAGTTGCCCAAGGCCGCTACCGATTGTCGCTCCGTAGCCAGCACCCTCAAGCATATTGTAGCCGGTACCAGGTACGGTAGAGCTACTGGTACTGCTGCCACCGCTGCTACCTGCGCTGTTGCTGATACTGCTGCTCTGGTTCTTGCTCGTAGACTCTTGACCCTGTCCTTGAACTGCAGCCATGTAGTTAGCAAGCTGTTCCCACCCGAAGTTCTGCCCTGCCTGTTGGTCAGCAACATTACGACCAAAAGCATCGAACGATCCTTGCTGTCCTGCCATATATCTGGATATTGCATCGTCTCCCATTCCAAGGCCCTGCTGTTCCATTCCGGCGTTCTGTGCGAGGTTACGCATACCCTGCTCGTTCTGCTCAAGGCCGAACCCTGCACCGAACTGAGACATACCGTACTGGTTATCTCTTGCTTGCTGGTAAGCGTCACTGTAAAGCTGGCCGCCCATATCTGTGGAGGCTATACCGAGGTCTCTGGCATTACGGCCTAACTGCTGACCTATCATCCCAGTGGATACCCCTTCAGCTATCCCCTGTCTGGAGCCACCGTACTGTCCGGAGAGCATCGCCCCGCTACGGATAGAGGGTGCGATCTGCTGAGTGAACATATTTCCTGCGTCCTGTACAGCATCACCATACCCTACCATAGCTCTGTTGGTTGCAGCCTGTTGCAGTCCGTCAAGGGTGTTCGTATCAACATTTCCTCCAAGGAACTGATTCATAGGTGCTTGGACATTGGGGTTAACCCCACTAAGCTGAGAGTTGTACCTGTCCCCGAAACTTCCTGCCTGGTTCATCTGACCCTGCACTGCTCCGGGGTTAGTCAGGTACTGCTGAAGTGTACTCGCTATATCAGCATTGATCCCTCCCTGCTCTGGGGTCTGACCGAAATACCCTTGCTCCCGGTTACCCTCGTAAAGACCTTTCGCTTCAGGGTAGATACCTCCAGCGCCTTTGGTATAAGGGTCCATGTAGTCAGCAGTACCACTCCAGGATGAGCCTTTGCTGGAGCTTTCGGTACCACTGCTGTTACTGCCCCAGGATGAGCTTTCACCTGTAGGGACGACTGTGTACCCTCCGCCATCAGTCTGGTTGGCAAGTGCTGCCCCACCGAGACCACCGATAACCGCTCCACCACCGGGTGAACTGGCGAAATCCCATATACTACTGCCTATGTTCTTTGCTGCACCCCATAAGTCTCCCTCGGTCATATCACACCCTCCTCCCGCTATTTTGCATGAGTCGTTTGACCATGCTGTCTGTCTGTTCCTTCGTTCTCAGGCCTTCATCGACCCCGATGTTCCCTGTAACTCTGTCCACAAGTCCAAGCTCTTGGGCTATCTCACTAGGCACTTCACGATCAACAATCGCTGTCCCCAGATTACTTCCACCCCAAGCCCCTATTGGCCCCATGAAGGTGCCACCAAGAGAGCCGCCTACAAAATTACCGACCCCCTCAGTAGCCATTCTTCCCAGAGCTTGGCCCATGTAGTCCTTGGCAGTACCTTTCTTCGCTCCAAGGTAGTCCATGGCGGTACTGAAGAACCCATTATCTTCAAGGTCGCTTATCGTGTTCTCTCGTTCAGCGATACTGGTAGCCGTGTTCATCGAATCCGCTATCTGCTGCCCCATGGCGCTGTTGCTCCCTGCAGCGTTCATCTGGTCGGCTTGTTGCTGGCTCTGGGTACGACTGTTGCCTCCGTAGTTCTGGGGGTTTCCTATACCGAGACCTTTGTAGCCTCCCTCATCCATCCCCATGACCATGCTGTGATTAGCGGCAGCCAAAGCACTCTCCATGGCGTCTGAGCTATACGAGCCTCCGCCGTCACTCTGGTTTCCGCCACCCGTTGGATCGTTGGAGCCTCCGTAGCTACCGGGGTTACCTATACCAAGACCGCCGTAGCCTCCTTCGCCCCTACCATTGTCGTTGTCATTGTCGCCGCGGTCACTTTGCCCTGGTCCAGCATTACCTTCTTTAGACATATTATCACCCTAGACTTGTGTTAACTCGTCGCATACCGTTCTTCCTCGCCTCGCCACCGCCGAACAGGTAAGTAGCCCACCACCACCAGATTGCCCTGGCTTTAAACCCGTCACGCCAGAGGATATCCCCTAAGACTGTGGAGGCTGTCCAGTTATCAATGAGCGTGCCATCTTCCCAGCTGCCTGTATTGCAGAGCTTATCGTGAACCCACCAAGCATCGGACTGTATGTCTCTGGCTCCAGTGGCTCCATCCGACCAGAAGCCTTGGGGTATAACGGCCCATCGGTTGTATCGTTTAGAGTAATAGCGGTACTCATTCGTGGAGACATATCCATTACCTCCTGGTGATTTCTTATATTCAATCTCCATTCTTGACCACCCATTCTGGTGAAATGTATCTCAGATCCAGGTGCTCCATACTCCGCTTCTGGTTCATTGAGATGACATTCAACACCTGGATAATGGCGTTATTATCATTGTTGAGTTGGGTGTTCAGCGCGAGGAACTTTTCTGAAATAACCTGATCCCTACGAATACTCTCGGTATTGTACAACGCTGATGAAGCTCTTGTGTCCATCATGATCGTACCGACAACACTAAAAGCTATAACGATAAAAGTCAAAAGGATCTTAAATCCACCCCACATCGTATTCACCCTCACAGCATATTTTTCGTGTAGGACACAGACATCTGGCCCACCTTTGTGGTTTTGTAAGTCGCTCATACATCTCCTAATCCAGTGGATTACCCTGTGTATTCAGGAACAGTGTTCTGCCATCTCCCTCTGAATCAACCCAACCTGTCATCGTGCAATTCGCAGCATCCCAACTAGCACCGTCTGACTTGGACTCGTTTGAATGGGGTACAAAGAACTGTCCGTCGAAATTCTCTTTGTCTCCGGTGAGGTAAGGAGTATCCGAAAACATGCACTGGGAGGGAGTTGAAGGGGAGCAGAAGACTGCGGGTAATGTCCATACAGGTGATCCATCTTTAATCTCCGTAGTTTCGAACTTGTGTATCCAATCATAACCTGGAGGATACGCACCGTTCTTGAGTTCTGAAGTTATATAGGTTGTGCCTCCAACAGATACTGGCAGTTCTGGTGGAATTGTTACCGATTCAATCAGGTCACTGATCACATCAGTCTTTATCTTACCCGCGACCAGTTCCTTTGCAGCTGCTACAGAGGTCGGCACTGGAACTGAGACAGGTGCAGAGAGTTCGATGGGGATGTCAGGTCGATTGTCAGATGACAACTCTTTGATATCTCCAGTCAAACTCTCCTGATCTACTACTGGGCTGATCGTTATGAGACAGTTATAGTTATCCCGTATGACTATCTCGGTAGGAACTTCTGTCCGCTTCCCTGTTGTCTGTGCGCAACCAGATAATAATGTTAAACCTATAGCTGCCAGTAGTAGTTTCATCTAGTTCTCCCTTATTCTGCTCTTAGTATAAAGATAAACTTATTATTTCTTCTTGAGTGCCTTGGCTGTTTTCATCTTAAAGTACGGGACTCGAAATGCAGTGCCGACAGCTTCTAAGACGATCCATGCTGAATCTATTGATAGAACTACTTCAGCGTCATCCGCATCGATAAAACTGACAGATAGTTCCGCTTTCCTCTCAGCCAGCCTAAGCCCTAGGTCTAGCAGAATTGCACTATCAGTTCCACCCTTGAAAGCGAATGTACCTTCTGGAACCGTAACTGTAACCGGAGCATAAGCAGCTTGAGCAAACTCCGTGTCTATAGCCTCTAGCTCTACTACTAGTAACGCTGTGTCTGCCTCCGCTTGTGTTCGAACAAGCAGTATCGCTTGGTATTCCTCGTCCGTGGCGTACTTGACTTCTATGTCGGGTTCAAGGTGTCCGGCATTGATAGCGTTTTGGGTTAAGGTGTCGAGATGCTCAGGGGTAGTTCCCCCGCTTTGGCTCTCGATCAGCTTGCCTGTTAACTTATTTATTGATACTCTCATTGTTTCTCCTATCTGAAGGCCATGTAATATATAGCCACTGTACCTGTTTTTGCTCCTGTCTTAACCCACGAAACCGTAAAACCATCTGCACCCAATGTAGTTATATGTCCCTTATATTCAACATCTGTATCTTGCGTGGCGTTTAGTGAGTTAATGTTATTTCTGTACCAGCGATTAATAGCTTGCCCTTCGAGATTGTATATAGCATACGCCAGAGTTCCATCGTCAAAGCCTATAGAAATCTCGCCTGAAAGAGCGGAACTCTTTCCTAATAAAAATATGACATGGGACGGCTTAAATCCAACACCAGTTATAGCCTGATCTCCAGAAGCTGTAGCAGTATCTATAGAAAATGTCCCAATCTTCATCCCACCAGCCCACTCACCCGCAGTTCCCGCAGCATTGACAAACATCTTCAGGTCGGCTGCACCAAGTGGCCCGATACCGCCTTGTGCAAGAGTCAGTAAGGTTGTGAGTCCAGCGAGAGATGTTATGTCCGTGTTAGCACCATCTTTAGCTGCTGTAGCGACTTTAGCCAATGGTATATCATCGTCAGCTAAGGTCATCTTCGCATAAGTAATCGACCCATCAGCGATCTTCGCAACCGTTACGGCTCCGTCTGTCAGTACACCTACCGTTGCTTTAGTTGTCATTATGCCACCCCAAGAATGTCTTTAACTTTAACCTTGCCAAGCTTATGGAGCTTACCATTAGGGTTGTCCTCTTTCTTCTCGTACTGATATCGTTCAGTAACCACATCGTTGTCATCTAGAACCTCCACAACCTTGTGTGTACTATCGGTAAGACCTATGTCACCATCCGCTAACTTAGAGGTCATCAGCCACTTGTCTTTGTGGTCATA
>Ga0307988_1001433_pt1 | contig 13365 bp, 18 predicted proteins | sample EllFjometagen183_FD_203166 | JGI IMG/M metagenome (GOLD analysis project Ga0307988, IMG submission 203166) | Marine microbial communities from Ellis Fjord, Antarctic Ocean - #183 | ecosystem: Environmental > Aquatic > Marine > Unclassified | place: Southern Ocean | collected 2014-10-08 | reverse complement strand
GATCGAAGTGGTGCGTGGCTGGCATGTCCAGGCCACAATTGCGTGCGAGTTGCGCATACAAATCTTCCAGCGCGCAGACTTCTTTGTGCTCATTCTGAGCCTGGAACTTGATTATCCACGGCAAACTGCCGGCCATTGGCATCGTGCTCATCGCACCCGTTTGCTCGTCATAGTAAACCAACACCTTGGGGCGAGCACCGTGCGGAGAGCCACCCATCAAGGCTAACTGACGCAGCGCAATACTATCCTTCCCTGCAATAATCACCTTAACGTCCTTGGCCATCTCCAGCAGCTTCACATCCTCTTTCTGCGGGACCAGCATATCATCGGGCTCGAATGATAGGGCTCCCAACGCACGATTTCCGATAAAGGCCAACCGATCCAGAGGCGACATCGTAGCAGGCACCATTCCGTTCTTGCGAAAAAGACGATCCATTAACAGCATCCCCCAACCGTCTGGGAGTGAATCAGCAATCAGGCCAGGCAGGCGCTGCAAGTGCTCCGGAAAGCTTCCGTAAGCTTGCTCGCGTAACATCAAATGACGCGGCGACAGTTCCAGGCCTTGCCTCAATGCTTCGGGTGAATACTCAAACAGCAACTGGTTACCGTTATCGGCTAGCGTGCCCAGCAGCCAGTGTTCACCCCATCCGTTATAGTAGACTAAAAGCTTCTTCACTTGATAACCCTTCGCGATGCACGAATTCGTTTGGATTGTTCGGCTTGATCCATCTGTGCGATAGACTTCACCTGCAACTTGAATAGTTCCTGAAAGTGGTCAGCCAAGCCAAGCGCTAACCCAAGGCGAACGACTGATTCTATCGACGACTGACCTTTATTTTCGATATTTTTGACGGTTCCCGTTGATAAGCCCGCACGTACCGCAAGATCCTCCTGGGTGAGCATCTGTGCCAAGCGCTGGGCTTTCAAGCGAGCACCTAGCTCCTTGCAGACCTCTTCGTATGTGGCAAATCCTATATCTAACATGTTGTCTCTTAAATTGTTTAAACTACCTTAAAAGGTAATATCTTAGCTATTAAGATGAGCTTCGTCAAGTAAAACAACGATACCAGAGCAAAAGAGTCGACTCTCCACCAACCCCCAACCATCGCCCTATGCAAATATTCTGCACCATTTGATGTTTCCTTCAAACGTGCCTACTTATATATTCAAACAGTATTCTCAGCTCAATAGTTCTATATACTGTCCACGAAACTCCCACATATATACGGCCCCCGAAGCTATCACATCTATGTAATTTCCACGTTTGCTTTTTTCATATGAACACCTCCAAAGTGCAGCTTAACTGCTCTTAATTTTGTGTCCACTTTTTCCATATCACCTCAATGGCATTACGGATGCTTCTTTCATGCATACAACGCTCTATATTTTGCCATTCGCAAATCGGTTTTCTAACCCAATAAACTTACTGGTTGCAGCACGCCATACATCGTTACATCCTTGACTTTCTACTCCACCGAACCGGAAACATCCTTGACTTTCGGTTACAAAAGCTATATTTTCACATATGACTTCACAACATATGTCCTGTTGTCGGCAGAATAAGTGTTATTAAAAGAAGAGGGAATAACCTCATGAAACGATTGGTTGAGAATCAGGTTGTAAATTGGAAAGACTCACCACGCCGTAAACCGCTGATTATTCGTGGGGCACGCCAAGTTGGTAAGACATGGCTGGTGGAAAATGTTCTAGCCCAGCATTTCGAGACCCTTGTTACAATCGACCTGGAAAAACGGCGGGATTTACATGTGCATTTTTCAGGAAATCTTGAGCCTAAGACGCTACTCAGCTATCTGGAATTGGCAACCAGTCGTATTATCCCCGGCAAAACACTCCTTTTCTTTGATGAGATCCAGGCTTGCCCCCATGCTATCACCGCTTTGCGCTATTTTTATGAACAAATGCCAGAGTTGCATGTCGTGGCCGCTGGTTCATTATTGGAGTTTGCCTTTAGTAAAATATCTATCCCTGTTGGTCGCGTGCAATATCTGCACATGTACCCCATGACATTTTACGAATATCTTCTCGCCATGGGGAAGGATCAGATGGCCGAGTATGCGATTACTCAGCCGATAACAGTTGCTGAGCCTGTTCAGCAGATGATCCTTAGAGAATTAAGAAGCTATTTTTTTGTTGGCGGCATGCCTGAATGTGTCAAGACCTACCGCGACTCTGGCTCGATGGTTGAAGCGTTTCAGGTCCAGTCAGAGATTATCGACTCGTATCGTGATGACTTTGCCAAATATACGCCTCATGTCGACACGCTGTGTCTAGATGCAGTTTTTCTAAACGTCGCCAAAAGTGTTGGTGAGCAGTTAAAGTATACCCGCCTAAATGATGGTCATTCAGGGCAGATGAATCGCAAAGCCATTGATCTACTGGTTAAGGCGAGAGTGATCCATAAAATACCTTCGTGTGACCCGACTGGTTTGCCCTTGGGGGCAACAGCCAACCCCAAAAAATTCAAGGCTTCAATGTTAGACATTGGGCTTCTACAGCGCCTCTGCCAAGTTCCGGTAGAGTTGGAGCTGCAGCAGGAAAATCTATTGGCCATGTATCGCGGTAAACTTGCCGAGCAATTTGTTGCCCAGGAGCTCCTGGCGTGGCACAGTTCGGAGTTGCATTATTGGGCTAGGGACGCCAGGGGAAGCAGTGCCGAGGTGGACTACCTCGCTGTCCGCCAAGGTGAAATTTATCCGGTTGAGGTGAAATCAGGCACAGGAGGCAGTCTGCGCAGCCTTCATCTAATGCTGAAAAAATATCTCAACTGTCCAAAAGGATTGGTTCTCTATAGCGGGACTTATAAAAACTTGCCCGAGCAAAAAATAACCTTTTTACCGCTTTACTGTGCGGCCACCATTGGAGATAGAAGACCGACCGTAACCTGATCCGAAAGAACAAGTAGGGTCAAAGTGAAATTAAATATATTTTATATAACTATCTGAGCATGTAGTTTAAATTTACTCTGCCCCCTTTATTGTACGATAATTACCTACACGTATTCTATACTTTTCTTCGTTTATCAGTTTTATGCTTCCCACTGGGTGTGGATTGTCGGAGAGGCCTTCAATTTTATTGAGGATTTTGGTTAGTTCTTTTTAGGCAATTCCCCTAATCCTTTTTCTGCTGATTTTTTTACTCGAATTTTATATTTTACCATCAGCCTTTAGCCCTTTCACTAGGTCTTCAAAAGAGATTGATGGTTCAGAAGCTCTTTGCTCAAAGGATTCTAAGTCCTCTGCTTTTTCATAAAGCTCATGAAGTATGGCTTCATTTACAAGGTCTGATATAGAACGTGATGATTCTAATGCTTTGGCTTTTAATATATTGTGAATTGATGGATCGAAGTAAACAGTCGATCTTTTTGTTAGAGCAGACATAGTTCGCTATCCTTTATTTTAGTTATTGTGTCCTAATAGCATTGCAACGTTACAACGTTGTGATGTCAATGCCTGTTTCGCTGGGGCGGCACTTTTCGCTGTTTGAGTTCAATCTTGCCAATTTTGGCCCCCAAATCGAATGTGGGGTCTAATAATAGCAACTACTTACGCAACTAGGATGTCAGTGCTCTGCCATTAAAACGGTAGGTTAGCGTGGCCCGACCCCAGCCTGTGGAAGGAATGGGCGAAGGAAATCCGCTGTCGGAAATTCATGATATGCAGAGGTCTGTGCGGCCCTATTCGTGCGGGTTTTTATCCGCTTTTTTTGCTGGTTTTTAGAGCGCTGGTTACACTCAATCTTCTATGAAGGCAATTAGCCTGATACTGCAAATAGATGTCTGGTCACGAGCCATTTGTTGACCCAAGGGTAGAAAAAACAACGCTGCAATTGTCTGGAGACAATAGTATTTGGACTAGGGCTCCGTCCGCTCTTGTTGTGGCCATGGCTACGAATGTTTGATGGTTCTTCGCCGCAAAGTATCAACAAGAACGAACTCTGTGCTAATTTTACGAGCTCGTTTAAACGGGCTAACCGGAAATCTCCGCCTTCCTCTCGACTTTACTTATCATAGATGTCCCCGAAACTATCTTTCATTATAGTTGTCCATCCATATAAACTTTTGTAGCTTAATCTCCATTTATTGTGGCACTGGACAACTATAATGAAGACCAAATTCAACTCTGAAATCCGTTGCTTTAACTTTGGGCATAATTTTGCCTTTTATTTTGTTTAATTCAACAATTCCATATTTCTCTAAAGTCTTTAGTGTGCGAGATAAATTAGATTTTTTTCTGTTTGTTATCTCTTCAAGCTCAGTAATTGAATGTGGCTTATTGTTAATGATTGTTCGTAACAATTCCTGATTTTCTGTACTTAAAATCTGAGACATTGATTTTGTAGACTCAAACCAGACTTTAGGTTCATTTTTTCTTGGCTTATAATCCCCTTTTGCTATTGCGAGGGTTCTTTTAATATAATCATCTTTTGAGATGATTCCTATGTTCATTACTTTGCTAGCCATAGTGATACCTCATTCGGTTATAATGTTATTTACATCGTTCCAGAAGTCTTCCATTAGTTGATATGCGCTTTCAAATTCATATGGATACACTTTTGTTTCTTGGTGTTTGTGATCCCATATTTGTCTGGCTCCTGAAAATTTCTTTCGCTTAGGAGGTTTAATGCCATGCGCATTGTCATACCCAATGATTCTGCGATTGTATTTGTCGTGTAAGGTTAGTGAGTATTTGATGGCATGAGGAATATGGATATTTTTAGGGGTAATATGTATTTTGAATTTTACCCAATACCCGTTATCCATTGGAAACACTTCGCCATCTAGTTGCAATAGTGTTTCTAGTCCTGAAACTATTTCTGAGTTACCCACTCTCTCTCCACCTAGCTAAAACCCTTACCGTTATGATCAGATGATAACTCTAGTTTGTTGTTTTGTCCAATTTTAAATCAATTGTTGTATGTTTTTTTCAGGAGAGGATATGTGTGGTATCAGCAGGTTGCTTGATTATTCTGAGTGTCAAGGGCATGATTTACAGTTGCCTTCAAAGACTCAAGCATCTTCTGATTATCCGGCGATGGTGGTTTCAGTTATCTGTCTCCTTACACAGAAACCGCCAGCTCGGTATAGGGTTATTGATACACAAGCTAGCCTGGATTATTTTGCTACGACCAACAAAACAGCGTTTCAGGAAGCCAGGAGCATATGGGTGGAGCAAGAGTTGAACAGTGACCGGTTAAAAAGAAGACGCCAGTGGAGCAAATCAATTACTATCGGCAGTAATGCCTTTCTAGAAAAAACACAAAACCAACTCAAAGAAAAAAGCATTATAAGCTGCAGTGAGCCATCACTACCTTATACTACGCTTTTTGATGGTTCGCCCCCCCCACGACCAGCTTCAAAAAAAACTAAGTAAAGACTCACATTGTACTGGTATACAACTTCACCTTGATCAACTAACTCCAGACAGTGACAAATTCGCCAGCCAGTCACATCCATTACGAAGTTCAGTGCCATCCGGAAAACTTTTTCCCCTACCGGGAACTCCTGTGATCTGAACTTCCTGTGCATCTGCGAAATATTGGCGAAAATGTTGAAAATCACGACTTATTGTTCGGCCTTTCCACTTTACTTCCACCATAATCAATGGTGTCTCGTCTCTGGTAACGAAAAAATCAATCCCCCTGTTATCCTTTGTCTGCAAATAATGCAACTACAGCTGTTCTCCCTCACTGTCTTCGAGAAAGTGACATTCCTTCAGCAGAGCGCATGCTGTCAAGTTTTCTAGTTTTATCCCGTTGTCACCAAGAACCTGACCGGTATCATAAAAATAATACTTATGTGACTTCAGTAATGATCGTGCGATGTTTCTGTGATATGGGGACACTCTGAATATAACATACAAATTCTCAAGAATTTGCAGCCAGCGTTTCACGCTTCGATCCGAACACTGAAGATCACGGGCAAGGGAGCTGTAAGAAATTGGGCTTCCCACCCGTTTTCTTAAGAGCTGGACCAGTGTTTCAACGGAGGAAATATGTTGAATATTTTCCAGATCAACGAGATCCTGTTTCAGTATGATGTCGAGATGAGTTCTTCTCCAACGTTTATAAAAACGTTGATCACCTTCAAGAAAGGGCTCTGGGAAGCCACCACAAACAAGGAGCCGCTCAAGTGCAGACTGACAATCCATATCCGGGAGAAATTTGCGGATTTCTTTTAAATCTAAAGGATGCAGTCGAAACGGAAAGAATCTGCCCGCCAGGGAATCACCAACTTTACGATGAGTATCTAGCCTGGCACTCTCGGTGACAATTATGGCAGGGGGAATGGATTCAGTATCGTAAAGCCCCTTAAGCCAGGATTTTCAGTTTTTTTGTTTGTGAAGCTCATCAAATATAACGAGGTCACATTTCCTGTTCCATGAGCGTTCCAGAAGTTCAAGACGATGTTCCGGATTGTCAAAATTCAGATACGTGAAATTGGGCAGCAGTACCTTGGACAAAGTTGTCTTACCCGTCTGTCTTGGGCCAGACAGAAGCACGATTTTACGCGGCAAATCTCTGCAGATTTGGTGTTTGAGATATCGATTCATGATGACAATCTCGCGCACGATGTCGAAAAAGTCAAGACCATCTCGACATGGACGCCGGAATGGACAGGACAAGTTCTAAAACTCCGCCGGGCCGTTCCGCAGCTCGCATATTAGCGCGGCAGAACGTGTTGCCTTCCCCATCGGGCCACGTGGTCGGCATCCGAGAGCTGGTGCTTTCGGAGCTCAATAGCCCGCCTGCGCTTCCCTCTGTCAACGCTTCAGCCACTACATTACTGTAATTACCGCATGACTCGAGGCTGGTGTGATTTGCTAGACCTTCACCATAAGACTCTTTCATTCTCTATCCTTTACCGGTTTTAATCGGTGCTTTCGGTCCGACCCCACGACCTGATGAATCAGTGAAATGCTATAGGTGGGTTACATGTTGTACGCTTGGTTTGTAAGGATGAATTCTTTTAAGTTCTGTAACCTCTTTTCTTCTTGCTTTGAAGAGATCCCATCTAAGTTGAATGTTTAACCAAAAGTCTTCAGAAACCCCAAAATATTTTGCAAGTCGTAAAGCTGTACTTGGTGTTATTCCACGTTTTTGATTAATAACCTCATTGATGCGTTGGTATGGAACATGGATAGACTTTGATAATTCTTTTTGTGTTATACCCATAGGCTTTAAAAATTCTTCAAGCAACATTTCGCCTGGATGAGTAGGGGGTCTGTGGGAAGGTATACGTACCATAATTCAACCTCTGTATTGTTTAAGTTTCAATGGTAGTCTGTTATTTCAACATCATATGGACCTGCTTCTTTCCACTTAAAACATATTCTATATTGATCATTTATTCGTATGCTGAATCGACCTTTTCTGTTTCCTGTAAGAGCTTCTAGCCTATTACCCGGTGGGATTTTCAGTTCTTCCAACACAATGACTGAATCTAGTTGGTCTAATTTTCTAGTGGCAACATTTTTCATAGATGAAGGCATTGTCTTTCTGGCATTTTTAGTGTTTTTGCCATTGAAAATATCTTCAGTTCCAGTATTTAAAAAATCTTGTATCATACATACACAGTAACACGGCTTTCATGTTATTTCAAGAGGCTCAAGATTGTTACTGAATCATTAGTACCACCTTGTATCTGGACAGTTTTTCCGCCTATTCAAATACTAAGGCTAGTTGTCTTAAGGATGTAATATGGTAATAGTGAGGATTGTGTCCCCCGAACCCTAGCTAGCCTGGATTGTTTTGCTACGACCAACGAGACAGCGTTTCAGGAAGCCAGGAGCATATGGGTGGAGCAAGAGCTGAACAATAACCGGTTAAAAAGAAGACGCCAGTGGAGCAGATCAATTGCTATCGGCAGTAACGCCTTTGTAGAAAAAATACAAAACCAGCTCAAAGAGAAAAGCGTTATGAGCTGCAGAAAGCCATCGCTACCTTATAGTACGCTTTTTGATGGTGAAAAGGGGGGTCTAAGCTATGAAAACACCAACTTTTGTGAGTTATGTGATTGATATAACAATCTAATTCATGATCCGACCCCACGACCTGCACCTACTCTATGCCGGTCTATCCCGGCGCTTTCGGTCGCCCCCACGAAACATGTGTTTGGAAGGGGAAAAGATCCTTTCGAGATGATTTTGAGCATGTTTTTGGATATTTTAATTCATAATATTAATTGTTTACCTTGGTAGCATTCGTTTTTTTCCTTTTTTCACCCTTGGCAAATGTCGTCCAATGAGCTATATTAAAAGTATGGATTTCGAATGGGACCAAAACAAAAGTGAAAGATGCTTTACAGAACGTGGTTTTGATTTTACCTATGCGGTTAATGCTTTTTTTGATCCTGATCGAATCACACAGAAAGATAGCCGGTATGACTATGGGGAAACCCGATACCAATTAATAAGCAAAATTGAAGGGCGTGTGTTTGTTGTCATATACACACTGCGTGCTAATTTAATTCGTATCATCTCAGCTCGTAAAGCCAACAAACGGGAGGTAAAACATTATGAAGAGACAACACATGACAATTGACACCTTTCTTGCACCCTCACATGCATTAGGACGTATAGACACTCTTCGTGTGGATGCCACCACTGAAGAAGAGATTGCTCATCAGCAAGCAACAGACAAATCTGAAGCCATGCAGGATGCAGCTAAATTTGCACGACGAGTAAGAAAACGCCTTGGCCTTACCCAAGCAGAACTTTCTTTACGCATTGGTGTTTCTATCGATACTATCCGCAATTGGGAACAGGGGAAACGACATCCAACAGGCGCAGCCCACTCCTTGCTTAAAATTCTAGATAAAGCACCTGAAAGCGCCCTTGCCGCCCTTGAATAAGGGCAGACAGCAATATCACTTAAGCAGATGCTGTCAAGGCAATTGAAACAACTTTTCCAGCAAAATTCCAATAGATATTCATGCCAAGATGCTGCAGAGACTTCTCAGGGCTGCTAATCAGTGCGAAAGTATTAAGGGACTCGAAAAGACAATCGAAGAATTAACCAAGAGTATTGTCAATAATTTAGTACTATGTCCCCCGATTTCCGGGCATACAAATGGAGCTAATTTTAAAAGTAGCCTTTTTGATGGTAAAAAGGGGGCTCTAAGCTAGAAAAATTCCTACTTTTTCGGATTAAGCTACTGATATTCCAAACTATTTCGTGGTCCGACCCCAGCCTGTCCTGCAGACTTCTCCATTACATTTAGTGAGAATGTACTGCTTGGTCCAGTAAATCTGCGACCCATTGGTTAATACTTTTCCCACTTACTTCGGCAGCTTGTGCAACTGCAGCATGAACCTTTGGCGGGATACGGAGCATCAACTTACCTGAATATGGTTTTTGAGGTTGCTTTCCTACTTTTTTGCACGTTTCTAGATAGTCATTAACTGCCTCTTCAAACGCTGCTTTGAGTTCGCTAACGGATTCACCGTGAAAACCAATAACATCGCGAATTCCTGCAATATGGCCAACAAAACAACTATCTTCATCACTGTACTCAATGCGAGCACTATACCCTTTGTGTTTCATAGTTTTCATGGTTTCACCCCTGCCTGTTTTAGAAAAGAACGAGCGTCTCGTACCTGATACGGTTTTGCTTCTTTGTGGGGATGTGGTCTATGGAAACTCACAACTTCTTCGTTTAAAATGAATCTGACACGAGAGCCATCCCCTTCTATCAGTTTTGCACCCAAAGCCAGAAACAGCGATTCCATTCTCTTGAACTCAAGATTGGCGGAGATTGGATTTTTGAAAATAGCTATTAATGTGTTTCGCTGTTTGTTGTTCACATTAACATAGTATCAATTTATGATATCAAAATCAAGACTGGCGGGATTTTTTTTAATCGCACTTTGTTTAGCACTCTATTTTCGATTCCTGAGGGCACATAACATTTTGTCAATACACGAAAAATGTCCATAGTATCACCCTGTATCTGGACTGTTTTTCGCCTATTCAGATATTAAGGCTAGTTGTCTTAAGAATGTAATATGGTAATAGTTAGGATTGTGCCCCCCGAACTCTAGCTAGCCTAGATTATTTTGCTATGACCAACAAAACAGCGTTTCAGGAAGCCAGGAGCATATGGGTGGAGTAAGAGTTGAACAATGACCGGTTGAAAAGAAGACGCCAGTGGAGCGAATCAATTGCTATCGGCAGTAATGACTTTCTAGAAAAAATACAAAACCAACTCAAAGAGAAAAGCATTATGAGCTGCAGAGAGCCATCGCTACCTTATACTACGCTTTTTGATGGTGAAAAGAAGGCTCTAAGCGACAAAAACGCCTATTCCCGTGGGTTAGGCGCCAGATATAACAAACTATTTTATGGTCCGACCCCACGACCCGGTTTGAGAAATATTAATGGGCGCGACTTTCTTTATCCAGAACCCCAGCTGCCCACTGGTTGATGCTCTTGCCGCTGGCCTCTGCTGCAGAAGCCACTGCCGCATGTATCTCGGCAGGAACCCGTAGCATAAGGTTGCCGGAGTACGGCTTGTTTGGTTCTTGTCCAAGTCTGTTGCAGGCTGCAAGGTAGTCGTCAACGGCATCGCGAAAGGCCGTTTCAAGCTCAGCGACGGATTCTCCATGGAAACCGACAACATCACGAATGCCAATAATACGGCCAACAAAGATATGGTCTTCAGAGTCAAATTCGACCTTGGCAAAATAGCCTTTATGGTTCATCCCTTTCATGGTCTCTCTCCCAGTTTTTTTAAGAATTCACGAGCATCCTTAATGCGATACCTCAAAGCAGCTCTAGCTGGATGTGGTCTGTGGAAATACGCCCGAATGCCATCTTTTTCAAAGGTAACGCTTGACCCTGTGCCTTCAACAACCTGGCAGCCAATGGCGACAAGAAGTGCCTCTATCTTGTCCCACTCCATATTGCCATTCACAGGGTCAGTGAAAATTGTTAACAAGGTTTTTTTATGCGTTGCTTTCATATTAAGACGATAGCGCATAATGAATGCATGTGCAAGCTGAAAATGATTGCACATTTCAATTGTTCAAAACTGGCTCGGAGGCTTTCCAATATTGTCAATGCATGAAGAATGTCCATAGTACCACCTTGTATCTGGACTGTTTTCGCCTATTCAGATATTAAGGCTAGTTGTCTTAAGGATGTAATATGGTAATAGTTAGGATTGTGTCCCCCGAACTCTAGCTAGCCTGGATTATTTTGCTATGACCAACAAAACAGCGTTCCAAGAAGCCAAGAGCATATGGGTGGAGCAAGAGTTGAACAATGACCGGTTAAAAAGAAGACGCCAGTGGAGCAAATCAATTGCTATCGGCAGAAATGACTTTGTAGAAAAAATACAAAACCAACTCAAAGAGAAAAGCATTATGAGCTGCAGAGAGCCATCGCTACTTTATACTACGCTTTTTAATGGTCCGCCCCCACGACCAGCTTCAAAAAAAAGCAAAGGAAAGACTCACATTGTACTGGTATACAACTTCACCTCAAAAGGCTTAAAATCAATCGCTTGTACCACCGGTTGCTTGTTTGTGGGAACAGGAATATCGGCAGAGACATAAGTCCCTATCGTGTTGATACAAATAGTCAAATCCCCACTACCTGTTCGTTTTTCGCCACAATGTATTGCAGGATTTCCAGCAGGGTCAAATTTATTGTCCGATGTCATTTCCACTGAAACATTCACAAAATTTTCCTCAACAGTCAGCCATGGTTGAATTTGCTGAATATTTGAAATAACTCTTTCAAAAGCATCCCTACCCTCTTTCGTGGCAACGGCAGCCTGGTATTTATAAAAATATATTCCACGACTACCATGAATAATGGATAAAAAGGCAAGACTGTTCATCTCCTCAAAAGTTGGCAGCCTGGGCCAGCCATAAACTTTCCACTTATCACCACCAAAAGCCTGGATAATGGAATAGAGCCTATTCTTACCGACAGTTTTAGCAGCAATTTCCATGGAATCTGAAAGCCATGCCATGGGCATAAAAGGTACAGGGTACTGATCAAGCATAAAATAATCAGCGGCTTGTGTATAATCAGGTATTATTTGCGGCCTGACAATGGCCATCATAGTTGGAATCCCCGGGTATCGTTCTTTCAATAATAAATCAATATCTTTTGCCTTCCATCGTGGAAAAGAATGGATCCCAGGTTCATCATTCACATAGAAGGCAAAGCGACCATTTTCCGGAATAGGCCCTACCCCATCAAGCAAGATCTTGATTTTTTCTACGTCACGTGGCAAAGAAAAAGTACAGTGCATATCCAACGCTACGCACCTTTCAACCGCCTCTTTACTCAGCCCAAGAATACTACTATTTAAACCACTCTCCTTAAACTGTTGTAGATTACTCAGACTCCCGCCATAAGCACCTACGGGGAAATAATCAGTATTCAATTCTGAACGTTTTTCTCGGCTAACCATTTGTTTTTGAAACAGATGTGGATTACGTATGAGAAATGGTTGACCAGGCGACGGGACTGTCATCTCAAAAGGTGCCAGAGCAGAGGCAGCCATTTCCTCAGTACATGTGAAATGCACTCTAAGATTTTGATACTTACCAGCTATTCTATGAGTGTTTAAGAGGAACGATTGCCCCCACAGTTTAACCTCTGGATAGCTCCTTGGTACTATTGTTTCCCGGTAGAAATCACCTACAAACAAATAGTCCTTTCCAGGGTCACAGCTCCTTTGCGATTTGCTTTCATGCGCCAGGAGATCTTCCTGTTTAGAAAAATCAGTTAACAGTTGTAAATACCCCTCTTTGAGCTTTGAATACGAATATACAAGTATCCCGTCTCCTCCACCGTACGTGACAGCATCAATCGTTTTTTCAAATTCTGATGCAGAGGTATCCTCCGCCTGAATAATTGGCCAAACCTGCCTGTCTGTAATATCAGAAAAATAACCTGTTATGTCTCTTATCCAATCGGGACTCTCCTTAAGCATTTTGTGGTAAACCATGGGAGAGAGGATATCTGCATATCGACTGATCTGTTTTGCGTCCTGCCCTAAAAGAAAAGTGACCGCGGCATTCTTTTCACCTTGCATCCATGGAACAAGAAAAACACCCAACTTGATTTTGTTACCTGACTCATGCAAATCTATCAGAGTCCTCACTTCACGAACAAAAGAAGTTATCTGCTCTTTTTTCCACAACAACCATTTGGACGCAACGTTTTGATGAATCCATTGAGAACGCTCTGACGAACTCAAGCCTTCGGGAATAGTAACACCCTTTTCAACCTGAAACAGCAGAAGGCATCGGTCACAATAGCAACTATCCACAAATGAAACGTCAGGATGTTCCCAGCTACCAGGATAGCGGATAAAATCTAACCACACGC
>Ga0307988_1001432_pt1 | contig 13365 bp, 13 predicted proteins | sample EllFjometagen183_FD_203166 | JGI IMG/M metagenome (GOLD analysis project Ga0307988, IMG submission 203166) | Marine microbial communities from Ellis Fjord, Antarctic Ocean - #183 | ecosystem: Environmental > Aquatic > Marine > Unclassified | place: Southern Ocean | collected 2014-10-08 | reverse complement strand
CCACGAAGTGAGATTGAAAAATATGCACAGGAGAATAACCTGAAATGGTGCGAAGACGAGAGCAACTTGAACACAAATATTGAACGAAACTTAATCCGACACGAAGTTTTACCGAAACTGCGAAAGATCACTCCTAACCTCGAACAAGTGTTTGTTCGTGAATCTGAAATCTTTCACGATGCAGCACAATTCATTGAAAAACACCTCCCTCCTCTCAAGCCCATAGAGAAGAAAAAATTCCTTGAGTTGAGTCCAACTATTCAAACTGAATTTCTACGCCGTATTTCGAAAAAAACTCCAAGTGCCTCTGAAATAGAGGATTGCTTGCGATGGATTCATGGAAATCCAAAAGGAGGCAGTCAAAAAATGCTTGGAGAAACCAAAATTGTATTTAAAGACAAGGTTTTTTCTTGGAAATAATCATCATTACAGACAGCTTTTCACTACTTCCCAATATTTTTCTGCTACCAAATTCTCTATCTCTTTTTTCATGCACCATCGCGCTTCTACAATTTCTTCTCCATCTACTTTGGGTTCTCCAGAAATATATTTTGCTTTAAAAAATGTAACTCGCGCTCCTGCGAATTCACTATGGTGTCGGAGAAAATCAGCCGGAAACTCATACCGATATTCTGCAATTTGATCGGGGAAAAGATCTACTTGTAAATCTGAGCCGCATTCTTCTGCCAACTCTCGCATCACTGCTTCTGCCAATGTTTCCCCTATATCTACTCCGCCCTGCGGAAACTGCCATGCATTGTTTTTTCGCGGTTTACGAACAAGGAGATACCTGTCCCCTTTTTGAAGTACTACTGCGGCTACTGGTCTCAATTTTTTCATCATAAAGAGTGTATCACAAAAAAAAGCTCTGCCATACGACAGAGCATTTTGAATACATATTTTTAAATACTTACTTTACTGCTAATATTTCATACTCGAAATCTCCTCCTGGTGCTTCCACCTTTACCTTCTCTCCTTTTTTCTTTCCCAAAATTGCAGCTCCTACTGGAGACTCATTTGAGATTTTGTGTACCAATGAATCAGATTCTGTAAATCCAACAATTGTGTACTTGTGTTCCTCCTTATCTCCTTTCATTTTTAATGTTACCTCTGAACCAATCTGGATAGCTCCTGTTTTTGATTCTTCTACAACTTCAACACTTTTTAATTGAGATTCAAGCTCTGCAATACGTCCTTCAATAAATGCTTGTTGATTTTTTGCTTCATCATACTCCGCATTTTCAGATAAATCTCCGAACTCGATCGCTGTTTTCAAACGAGAAGCAACGTCTCGACGTCCTTTTGTTTTTAGTGTTTCAAGCTCATCTTGCAGCTTCTGTAATCCTGCTGCTGTGAGGAGGATTCTTTTGGTCTTGTCTTCTGTTTTTGCCATGTTTCAAATGGGTAAAGTAGTAAACCCGGGCGCAGTGTAACGCCTGGGAAAGAAAAATCAACTTTCAATTTTAGTTGCCATTGGGTGAGAACGTAATTTTTCAAGCACCTTTCCTTCGATCTGACGAATTCGTTCACGCGTAACATTGAACTCTTTTCCAACCTCTTCCAATGTATGAGGAACTCCATCATCAAGTCCAAATCGCATTTTTATAATTTTTTGCTCACGTGCTGATAAGTACGTCAATAAGTCTTCAATATTTTCTTTAATAAGTTGACGATGTGTTACCTCAAAAGGCGATAACATCTTTTCATCTTCAATGAAGTCTGAAAGCTTCGAATCCTCTTCTGTTCCCACTGGTGCCTCTAGGGAAACAATATCCTGTGAAATTTTGAGAATATAATTCACTTTCTTAAGATCGAGATTCATTTCTACGGCGATTTCCTCTGATAGTGGATCGCGACCAAGTTCTTGCTGCAAACGACGCTGTGTGTAGCGTAATTTATTAATTGTCTCCACCATATGTACTGGAATACGAATCGTACGAGCCTGATCGGCAATAGCTCGTGTAATTGCTTGGCGAATCCACCACGTTGCATAGGTAGAAAATTTAAATCCCTTTCGATAGTCAAATTTCTCAACGGCACGAAGCAATCCGAGATTTCCCTCCTGCATGAGATCTAGAAATGGAAGTCCTCGTCCTATATATCGTTTTGCAATGGAAACAACCAAACGAAGATTACATTCTGCCAAACGTTGTTTCGCTGATAAATCTCCTTTCTCAATTCGTTTTGCTAAATCAACTTCATCTTGGGCTGTCAGAAGATTTACTCGTCCGATTTCATTCAAATACATTCGAACCGAATCGTTGGAAATTTCTGTTAAATCCATTCCTTTCGCTTTCTCTGTTGTTGTTGCTTCTTCTTCCTTCGTCTCTTCCTCTCCATCGTCGTCATCTTTTCCTGTAACTTCTACTTGAACCTCTTCAACAGCTTTTTGAACCTGTTTTTCTTCTCGTTCTTGCTGTCGTTGTTTTTCTCGCCAAATCTTCTCTTCTCGCACCTCAATCACTTCAATACCAAGTTCTAGTAACAATTCATATAGTTCATCTAATTGATCTATATTTTCTTCCACATCAGGCATTACCCGGAATAATTCCTGCTCTGTTACAAACTTCTGATCACGGCCTTTTTGAATCAAGTCCTGTACCTCCTGTGGAAACGCTTTAATCTGTTCTAACAATTTTGGCGGAAGATGCTGAGGCATAATTTTCCCCCCACCTCGAGTACCAGGCGTTGGTGTCTTCTCCTCTTTTTTAGCTGAAGATTTCTTTTTCTTCTCTACCAATACCTTTTCTTCCTTGGGCTTTAAAGCCGGCTTCTCTTCTTTCTTTACTGCCGTTTTTTTAATTTCTTTCTTAGTTTTCAAATTCTTGGCTAAAGGAGCCTTTTCAACCTTCTTTTTAGCAGGCTTTGGTATTACTTTCTTTACTTCTTTCTTAGATGCAGTTTTTTTTGCTGTTTTCGCTTTTTTTTCTGACATTAAAATTGGGACAAAAATTCTATTTTTGGGGAAGATAATAATCGAATATCACCAATCCCATACTTCATCATTGCTAATCGCGTTAATCCAAACCCAAATGCAAAGCCACTAAATTCCGTTGAATCAATATCGCAATTTTTTAGCACGTTTGGATGAACCATCCCCGCGCCCATAAACTCGATCCATCCGGTATTTTTACAGGTCTTGCATCCCTGTCCGCCACACAACGCGCAGCTAAAATCTACTTCAAATCCAGGCTCCACAAATGGAAAATATCCAGGGCGAAGACGAACTGTTGTTTCACGCTCAAAAAGCTGTGAAAGCATCGTCTCGATTGTCCCTTTTAAATGAGCCAAAGAAATGTTTTTATCAATTAAAAGCCCTTCTACTTGGTAGAAAACGGCATCATGTGTCGCATCCACATCCTCATTCCGAAACACGCGCCCCGGAGCAATGAGCCTAATTGGCGCACCATGTTCACGCATTTTTCGAATCTGAACATCTGATGTTTGCGTACGTAGAACAAAATTTTCATCAGGATTTTCTGATTTTTTTGAAATCCAAAAGGTGTCCTGCATGTCTCTTGCTGGATGCGATGCTGGAATGTTTAATGCATCAAAATTGTGCCACTCTGATTCAATTTCTGGACCATCGGCTATTTCAAATCCCATGCTGGTAAAAATCTGTTCTACTTGTCTCTGAACATGACTTATAGGATGCATTGATCCATGTTTCACCGGAAATTGCTGTGTTACATCTATTTTCTCTTCTCGAAGTTTTTCATTCAAGGCGGCTGCCTCTAATATTTCTTTTTTTTCTGCAAATGCCTCTACGAACTCTGAACGAAAACCTGCCAACGCCTGACCGATCTCTCGTTTTTCTTCTGGAGAACAAGTCTTCAAATTTTTAGAAATTTGTCCGATCTCTGATTTTTTTGAAAGAAACTGTATTTCAAAGTCAGCTAATTGCTCTTGTGTGTTTATGGTAGAAAAAATTTCCCGTGCTTGCGTGGACAACGCTTTAAGCCGGGATAAGATGTTTATTTCAGTCATTCGCGAGAAAAAAAACTTGCTCAAAGGCAGAATTTCCTGTACAATTTGGCGAAAAGGTCATAAAAAGTCAACTTTTTCTAGGAACTTTATTTGACACAAAACCCACACAAACAAATGGTTAATTTCAATTTCGGACTCGGCGCAGATGATTCTGCCACTCCCGCAGATCCTGCTGGAACGCAAAACACAAGTACTACTGATGATTCTGCTGCTCCTGTTGTGGCAGAGCCAGCTCCTTCTGTAGAAAAAGCGAAGCCGCTTGCTGAACTTATGACGGAAGAAGGTTCTTCAACTGAAAAGATTGATGTTCTTGCTCCTGTAGAAATAAAAAAGGAAGTAGTAGCAAAAGAACCAGAAATTGATATTCCTAGTACAGAAACTCCGGTAAATAAAGTTCCAGAGATTTCGACACCCGATAAAACACCTGAAGTAAAAGATGAAAAAACTGAAGAAAAACCTGCTGTAGCAGCACCCGCAAATCCTTTTTCTGTTCCTACTGTTACTCCTGAGGCAAAGGAAGAGAAGAATGAAGAACCTAAAAAAGAAAATACGCCTGCTCCTGTAGCACCGTCGGCAAATCCTTTTTCTGTTCCTACTGTTACTCCTGAAGTAAAAAAGGAAGAGAAGAAAGAAGAACCCCAAAAAGAAAATACGCCCGCTCCTGTAGTGCCGGCAGCAAGTCCTTTTTCTGTTCCGGCTGTTACTCCTGAGGTAAAAAATGAAGAGAAGAAAGAGGAAATTAAAAAGGAAATAGAAATCAAGCCCAACAAGCCCTCTACACCTGAAGTCGCTCCATCAAGTTCTAATTCAACAAACGCCACAAACGATCCTATGCAAGCCGTAGGACAAGTTAAAAGCGATATTGTTGCATTTGTAGACTTTCATAAGAAAAATATTAAACAGTTTCAAACAGAAATCTCTGGACTGGAAACAAAAATACAGGAAGAGAAAAAACTCCTCAAAAACAAAGGAGATGCGTATGCAACAATGCTTAAAGAATTACAAGATCTCACACAGAACTTTGGATTAAATGAAAATGGACATACCAAACAACCACACCGTCCTCAGAATTCCAATCATCCTCAATCAAGCCACAAAAAATAATCGCTAAAAACTAAACAATAAAAAAACTCGCCCAGAAGGACGAGTTTTTTTTATTAAATTCGAATTATCGAACTGTCTCTCGTAGTCCTTTACCAGCTTTGAATGTAGGAACATTTCGTGCTGGGATTTTGATTGCTTCTCCAGTCTGTGGGTTCACACCTGTTCGTGCTGCACGTGCTGAAACTTTGAAAGTTCCGAATCCAGTCAATGTAACTGATCCTCCTTTCTTAAGCTCTCCTGAGATTGCTCCAAGCAATGATTCTAGAGCGTCTGCTCCTGCTTTTTTAGTAATACCTGCTGCTGCAGACATGTCTGCTACGAGATCACCTTTTGAGTATGCCATTTTAATAGGGGTTAAAAAATAGCTTCGCCGGAAGTTTAAGCCCAGGTTTCCTCTCTTGGCAAGCGGTTTGTTGCAAAAAGTGGTTGTGCCACACCCTGAAAATGTTTCAAAGTACAACAATCTAGTAGCCCGCTCTATAGCCTATGTTTCAAGAAATGTGTTCAATATTAAACTTCTTTTTTATATAAACTTTCTTTCTAAAATTCATACTCCATTCCAGCCCTCTAAACCTAATTTTCTAGCAATTTTATCTGCCTTATTCATATAGTTCGGATCCGTTGCATATCCTGCACCAATCACTGTTCTCAAGAATTTTCGAGGATTTCTTTCTGGACGTATGGGGTCCTTTGAGTCCTTTGGGGCATTTGGGACATCTGGGGCCACATGATTAAATGCCTCACTGTAACGTCCAGAGGACTGTCCATTTTTAGATTTTGTAATAAATTTCCCATATCCTATAAAACTCGATTTCATTGAACCATAAGAACGAAAATTATCTGGCAAAGAATATTTGTGACTTCCTTTTCCCTTAAATTTAACATCCTTACCCAAAGATGGATTCTGTTCCTTCCATGTATGGAATTCATCTCCGGTAAAATATTCAGTAGTTCGAGCTGTATTATCACTCCCTGATCCACCTTTTATCCCAAAATGATTCCCTCCTATTGCAGATCTTCCATAACCACTTTCGAGACAGGCCTGTACTAACGTAACTTCGTAAGGGATTCCCATCGTTCTTTCTATTTCTTTTGCGTATATTTGTGCCGTTGCAATATATTTCTCTTTCCATTTCATTGATTCAAGTCCTTCTACTGTTTCCAATTGTGTATCCATTTCATCACTTAAGTCTTTTTCAGCTGCTACATCTTTTTCTATTTCTTCTAGAAATGCTGCGTTATAAGCCGCCTCTCCATACACAGTATCTATTACATTTCCATCTTTATCCTTTATATCATGGCTCTCAGTTCCCATAATTGATGTAGTTCCAAATCCTTCCTGATTTCCTTCTATCTCTGAAATTGTTTCTCCTCCTGTTATTGGTAAGTAATGCCCTTTCTTTGTTACATATCCAATTTTTTTACTGTGAAACTTTGGATCAATAGATCGTTGCCCCACCTCATTGTTTATTTTTATAAACTTCTGAGTAGGGGGATATAAATCCCCTGCTCCAATACGCATTTTTGCAGAATTATTTCCGTGGAAATTTACTACACCATTCTCAAGGAATAGAGCTCTCAATCCTTCTGGAGATGTAAATCCTGGTTTTAATAATTCACTTACGGGAAGATCTCGTAATAGATTTACATATTTCATAGATAGTGTATTCACTGATTGCAAAAGACTTTTTCCTTCTGATTCTCTTTTCATTATTTTCTTATCTATGGCTGCCTTTTCATTTGTTCTAAATACTAAAACATCTGTAATTGGTTGAGTCATTTCATTAGACTTTTTTCCGTTAAAAATCCACTGAGAAACTTTATCTATATCAATCTTTTTCAAAACTGCGATCGCCAAATCCCTGTCTTCTTGTGGTGCGTGCGAAGCCCCTAGTACTTTAGAAATTGCGCGCAAATTACGACGAAAAGAACTATTAGGATTATCTTTGTTTTTTTCTAATAGTTTTTTTGCATTAAAATATTTTTTTTGCTCTCTTTTTTCTATTACATCTGTTTCTTTCTCTACTTTTCCTTCTAACTTTACAAGTGCCTCATTTGCGTCCAAATCAGGAGACACTACTTCATTATGCTCAGCCCCATTTAGGAACAAAAATGCTCCAGAAGAAATCGCATTGATCTGATATAAACTTTTCATCTCAATATTCTACCCCAAAATCACCTTTTTTACAAGTGTTTCAGCGACTTTCAGACATAAAAAAACATCCCATTACGCACAACCGTAATAGGAGACTTTTTGTTTTTGTTTTACAAGTACCTGGGGTCTGTTTCTTCTCTATAAAATGTATTTCCTTTTCATCATGAGCATTACGAAGTTCACATTGCTGAAAACTTAATACGTATTCATGACAGCCTTTTTTTTGCTATTGGACAGTCTGACCCAACTCAGAGATTTAATTTAATAAAAATTCCTGATGCATCATCAACCGAAATAAATTAGATTCGGCGGTAACGTATTGATGATATTTAACGTCCTTTCTAAGTACCTGAGACGAAAACCTTGAGGTAGTTTTTTCTTTTGCATCACTACAAAATACTTACCATTGAGAGCTTCATGTTACGAAAGCGGATTCAATATTTTCCCAAATAAATATAACACTGGGGAAGAAATTCTTTCTTCGATAGATTCAAAAGTATTACAACGATTGGATCGAAAATAAAATGATAAACAGTGTAAAAGAACAAGTGCTTCAACAACTTTTCTTTGATTTCTCAATTCCAAGTTGTTAGAACATTATAACATAGGAATAAAAAAAACACAAGTATCTTGTTCATTAAAATTCTGGGACTGGCTTGCCCGCTAACCCCAGTAATACTGTGCGATTATCATCTAAAGCTATTTTATTGCGTCCCAATTTTTCACATTTTTTACATCGAAATACAATCTGTTGTGGTTCTCCACCTGTGTAATCTAGTCCAATAGGCATCAAAATTCCGTGACAATCACATGCACGATCTCCTGGTAAATTATCTACATGCTGAGAAGACAAACAATTCCTACAATGATTCCTGCAAGTTTTCTGTGCAGGCGGATTTTCATGTCCGCAGATAGAACAAATGAAGGAATCGTTGATTTTTTCAAAAACTTTTGACATCCTGTAGTCGTGGAATTTAAACTTCTCGGCGTTCGAATCGATTCATTTTCGTCCAAAAACCTCGAACGAATATTCGCTGAAAAACTGAACGGAAGCAAGTTTTGTCATGTCACAACCGTCAATCCAGAATTCCTTGTATCGGCAAAAAATGATTCTGAATTCCTCGATCTTCTCAATAAAGCAGAATTCAATATCTGTGATGGCGTTGGTATTCAGGTTTTAAGTCGATTTCTTTATGGAAAAAAAATAGAACGTATTAGTGGCGTACAGGTTGCCAAATTATTGTGCAAGATTTGTGCTCAACAGAAGAAGTCAATATTCTTTCTTGGTGGTCGTAATGTTGTTCAAAAAGCTACCGAAGTAATGAAAAAAAACTATCCAAATTTAAAAATTGCTGGATTTTCCGAAGGAACTCCTAACGAATTACTTGAGGAAGTAAAAACCGCTCAACCAGATGCTATTCTCGTTGCGTACGGCGCTCCTGCACAAGAAAAATGGATTGCTAAATATCACGCAGAAATCCTCTCTCTCCGCATTGGTATTGGAATCGGTGGAACCTTTGATTTTTGGGCCGGAAAAGTAAAACGCGCACCCAAATTCGCACAACGAATAGGAATTGAATGGCTTTGGAGAGTAATACAAGAACCAAAAACTCGAGCCAACCGGATTTGGCGAGCTGTTTTCGTGTTTCCTATATTGGCACTACAAGAAAAGCTAAGGTAACAAGGAATTTACTCCCACTCCGCTAAAATAGCTTCATCGTCTTCCTGTGCTTCTGCTGCAGCCTCACGTTCACGCAATGTCGCTTGTTGCTGAGAACGTTCTTCTTGTATTTCTACATTTCGTTCTGCAATTTCAGCATCCGTTAATTTCGGTTGTGTAGGCCCATATTTTGCCTCAATCTCTGCTAACTTAGATCTTTCTCTAGTCAGAATTCCACGCAATTTTTCAGTTTGCTCAGCATTCATTACTTCAGACAGATTGAACCAATACTGACGCTCTCCATCATTCATTGATTCTGATAGCAGAATCATCTCCACAAGCTCTGGATATTCCGTCAAAAATTTCTCAGGAACTTCAAAATCCTTCAGCATCTTCCCCGTCTTCGGAGTATGAATAGTCGTCAAGTCTGTAGTAACTACTGTTGCTGTAGTTGTACCACCCGAAACCAATGTTGCGTCTGTCATTTTTATAGTGTCTCAAAGAAACTTTTAACCGTTGTGTAGTTTTCATCCTTTTCTGAATTCAACCATCCACCACCTTTTTTTACCAAAAATGAAGTTCCATCTGCTTTAAAAGCTCCTTCTTCATTTTTAAATTTTGAGGTATATACCATTGATCCAGTTCCTACCATTGCATCAAGAAATTTCTCTACCTTCGCTTTATCAAGTTTGAACTCTTCCCAATATTTAGCATCTAATTTCAATAATCCTTTCAACGCTGGTTGCAGATTCGCAAATATTCTCTCGGAACCCGCAAAGGCATCCTCTGACCAATTGCTTACATCCTCAACTTGCTCTTCATGACCCGCGAATCCTTCTGCGTCTTTCACAAGTGTTGCTACATCATTTGCTGCCTTAGTAATTCCATCTACTGTAATAGTATAGGGTGTTTTGCTCGGATCATCGTTCAAGGTAAAGGAATTTTCTCCAGCCTTGTGTTCTATATTTCCTTTAATTCCATCTAATTTTGTCAAAAGCGGAAGATCAAATGTCATTGCTCGTGCCATAACAAGTACTGAGTTTTCGGAAGCAGAAGCATTCAGAACATTTTTCAAAACATCTTTATCTTCGGCTGAAAGTTTTAAAATTCTCAGCTGCAATTCATTCTCCGTTAATTCCACCCCATCATTAGGCAGAAATCCTTCTATTTTAACACCGTTCCATTTTTCAGGCTTAGATAATTCTTCTATTTCCACAAGATTTTTCTTTATTTCCCATGCTGCTGGATTTTTAATACCGGCCTCTTTCATTTCTTTTTCGTCCTCTTCGTCCATTTCTGCTTCTTCTTTTGATCCAAAAATATTAGATATCCAACTATCTTTTCCAAATAAATCTCTTAGGATTTTTCCTAATCCAGATTTTGCAAATAATTCTTTAATATAATCCCATGTCCCCATAAGTCCTCCTGGTTTGGGTCTTTCATCAAGCCATGTATTAAAGTTTTTTGGACGCTTTCCATCCGCAAGACATTTTTGCATATAATCTTCATAATCTTCCTCAAACTCGCCTCCTTGAAAATTCTCCGGCACCCCCTCTAATAATTCTACTCTTAAATTATCTTTTCCTAACTTGGTTTCTGGCGCTTTTCCAACTGCTTCATATTGCTCAAATGTTTTTGAACCCGGCTCTTGCATTTTCGCAATTATTTCATCAATGCTTTCCTGCATAAATTTACGTGCATTCCCTTCAGTATACATTACTTTTTCCACATTTTCACTAATAGATCCTTCTATTAACAAGGCATTATGAAATTTTTCTAATTCTGTATTTTCACTTCGTGCATCCTCAAATAATGCTCCTAAGCTTCCTAATGCACCTGACCCTGTTCCTGAACCTTGATTCTCATTCTTATAGGAATTATTAGACGCAGGCTGTTCTACACCCGATGTCTGCTGCGCATATTTTTCATTGAGTGTTACTAATGCTGCTGTCATTTTCCCTTCAAGAAAAATTTTAAGTTGCTCAATCGATTTAACAGGAGGGACAGCTGTTTCAAATTCATCCACATATTCTTCAAATACACTTGTTACGTTTTTATCAAACCCCGCAAGACTCCCTTCTCCTTCCTCTGCGGTTCCTCCACTCGCACTCACTTCTTCAAGTAATTCTGCTTCAGAAATAACATGCTTCCCTTCTCCCTTTGTGTCTAACTTTAGAAACTCAGTATTATCTACTGTTCCTTTTAACCCCAAGTCATTCATAAGCTCTTCTCGTGACATATAACCACCAAGATCTTTTATAACAGCATCAATAAGTACTAATACCTCTGCCTCTTCAATATCTGTAGCGGCTGCAATATTTTCTTTTGTTTCTGCTAGGACTGCGTCAAGTTCTATTTTTGCTGCTTCAGCTGCTTCATTCTCTACAATATTTAGCTCTTCTTTTGTTTGCTTAAGAATATTCAAAGTTTCCTTCGGATCACTCTGTAAATCTCTTAATGGTTGCAATTTCTCATGTGGCATTATTTTTCTTTGTTATGCTTCAATTCTTTCACACGCTGCTTTAATCGACGATTAAACTCCTTCAGTATTCGCAATTTTTGCACAATTTTCATGTGCTTTGCTTGTTCTGGAGTAAGTGAGTGTAATGTAACCATCTTGTGATTATATCAGTTTTTATGCTTTTTTTCAACCTTTTCCCACTCGGAATTCAACATCGCATCTGCTTCGTGAGATTCGGTGAGCTCATGTTCTGAAATACGCTGGCTGAGTGCGTCTATTTCCTCCATAGACTTCACCGTTCCACCAAAAGGACTTCGACGATTTCGCGTCTTATTTCGTTTCCAATATTGGCGAGAGAATCTTCCAAACATTTTCAAAAAGTTCAGGAAAGTGTACCATTTCTAGGACAAAAATGCAACAGAAGGAAGCACAGCAACGAGTAGTAAAACTGCGGGATGAGTTATCCGCGGCAATCAGTGCGTATTTCAATGAAAATCGTGAGATTGTACCCGAGTCTGTACGAGATCAGATGAAGCAGGAGCTCATTGCGCTTGAATCGCAATTCCCAAAACTCATTACTCCAGACTCTCCCACTCAACGAGTTGGAGCTCCCTTGGATGGAAAATTACCAAAAGTGAAACATATCAGCCGAAAATTTTCTCTCTCTGACGTCTTCAATGCTGAGGAAGTGCGAGAGTTTGATGAAAAAGTAAAACGATTTCTGAATACTAAAAGTGTTCAGTATTCTTGTGAACTCAAAATTGATGGAATAAACGTTACCCTTTGGTATGAGAAGGGAAAATTAGTAAAAGCCGTTTCTCGAGGAGATGGATTTGTGGGAGAAGACATCACTCATTCGATTCGAACGTGTCAGAATATTCCTCTCCAGCTCGCAGAACCACTTGATCTAGAAGTCTCTGGTGAATGTTTTATTTCCAAGAAAAACTTTCGAAATATTCTCAAGACTGAAACAGATGAGTTTGCTAATGCGCGAAACTTAGCTGCTGGTAGTGTCCGACAACTTGATCCTACTATTGCTGCCAAAAGGAATCTTCAAGTATTCCTGTATGAAATAGGAAAACACGACAAAGAAGTGGCTAAAAAAGTAACTTCCCAAGAATCCTTGTTCAACTTTTTTGATCAACTAGGGCTCCCCCACGAAGGCGAATTCGAGACATTCGATAACATAAAAGACGTGATCAAATTTTGTGAACAAACCTCTGCTTCTGATACACGAGAAAAACTCTGGTACGACATTGATGGAATTGTTATTAAAATACATAATTTTGATCTCAGGAAACGTATGGGCTATACGGCTAAAACGGCAAAATATGCCGTCGCATGGAAATTTCCTGCAACAGAAAAATATACCAAATTACTCGATGTGCAGTTCCAAGTCGGACGCACTGGCGCTGTAACTCCCGTAGGGATCTTAGAACCCATTGAAATCGATGGATCTACTGTAAGCCGAGCCTCGCTTCACAATGCTGAAGAAATGGAGAGAAAGTCCGTAAAAATTGGTGATACTGTTATTATCCGAAAAGCTGGCGACATCATTCCTGAAATCCTTAAACCAATCGAGAATCTTCGTGATGGAAGTGAAATAGAAATAATTTTCCCAGGCAACTGTCCTGAATGTGGAAAAAAACTCGATCGCGAAGAAATTATTGCTCGATGTCATAACCAATCTTGTCCTGCACGGCACCGTGAATCGCTTATTTATTTTGCCAAAAGTTTAAAAATTGATGGCCTGGGAGAAAGTACTATCGATGCAATGCTTGAACTAGGATTAATCCATTCCCCTGCTGATTTCTGGCATCTTGATCAATTTGACCTTATTCAACTTCCTGGGTTTAAATTTAAAAAAGTAGAAAACCTGATGATGTCGCTCCAAGTACGAAAAAAGCTTTTACTCGCAGAAATTTTTACCGGACTCGGAATCCGACTTATAGGAAGTGAAAATTCCAAAATGCTTGCTAATTTTTTCCAACAAAAACT
>Ga0307988_1001430_pt1 | contig 13374 bp, 10 predicted proteins | sample EllFjometagen183_FD_203166 | JGI IMG/M metagenome (GOLD analysis project Ga0307988, IMG submission 203166) | Marine microbial communities from Ellis Fjord, Antarctic Ocean - #183 | ecosystem: Environmental > Aquatic > Marine > Unclassified | place: Southern Ocean | collected 2014-10-08 | reverse complement strand
AGATGAGCGAATTGAACAGGCTTTGAAAGAGATGATGGAGGAAGAACTTAATGGTTAAAGGTATCATTACATTTAAAGAAGCTTTTAAGAAATATACAGATCAATTTGTAATAATTGGTGGAACAGCTTGCGACAATGTTATGAGTAGTGCTGGTCTTGATTTCAGAGGTACAAAAGATATCGATATTGTTATAATAATTGAAGCAATCAAACCTGAATTCTTCAAAGTTTTTTGGGGTTTTGCGGAAGAAGCAGGATATAAGAACAGAGAAAAAAGTGATGGCAAAAAACAATTTTATCGATTTACAAAACCAAAAGACGATTCATATCCTTATATGCTTGAACTATTTTCAAGAGAGTTAGATAATATCTCCATGCCAGATGAAAGCATTCTTACGCCAATTCCTGCAGAGGAATCAATCGCAAGTTTATCTGCAATATTATTGGATGAGGAATATTACAATTTTATAATATCACACAGGATCGAAATTGAAGGTTTACCTTTTGTAACAGAAGAATGCCTGATTCCATTAAAAGCCAAAGCCTGGATGGACTTATCTGAAAGAAAGGAAAAAGGAGAAACGATAAAAAGTACTGACATCAAAAAACACAAAAATTATGTCGCACGTTTGTGTCAGCTATTATCAGCAGATAGAGACATTACCTTACCCTCTTCTATCAAATATGATATGTTAGAATTTATGAAAAGATATAAAAATTCCGGAATCAATCCAAAAGAATTTAAAGTAGATATGACTCCGGAAGTATTATTTGAACGTTTAACAAAATATTATCAACTGGATAAATAGAATAATATGAAATATCCAACTATACGTATAGAAGGATCGATCCTCAGTGCAGATATCCTTGATAAGATCCAGCAGGGAAATCTACTAGGGCAGAAGCCCAAAGATTTCTGGCTGGAAGGCACTGGAAAAGTAAAAGACGAGATCGTGAAAGCCTGGGCGGATGCACAGGATATGTGGCGCATCTATCAAAGAAAGATAGAATCTATTCCCGATAGTAAAACCGGAACTACCGAAACCCGTAACTTTTGGATGGTACCACTGCTGAGTCTGCTGGGTTATGATGTACAACTCTATCGTACTGCTCAAATCATCAATAACAAAAGCTATGCTATCAGCCATAATGCTTCTAATCTTGATAATTTCCCCATTCATATTATGGGCTTTAACGACAGCCTGGATAAAAAAAGGGTAGATAGCGGACCGCGTATGTCTCCTCATGCTCTTATGCAGGAATATATCAACCTGAATGAACATCTCTTTGCTATCGTCTCAAATGGACTCTCTATCCGCCTTTTGCGTGACAGCAGCCGTCTTATCAAACTTTCCTTCCTGGAATTTGATCTGGAACGGATGTTTAATGAAGATCACTTCTCCGATTTTGCCATTATGTTCCGCTTGCTGCATGCTTCCCGTATGCCAGCAAAACAAGGAGAAGGTTCCGAAAGCCTTATCGAAGGCTATCATCAGGATTCCCTGGATTCCGGTTCCCGTATTAGGGAAGGCTTGAGTAATGCTGTAGAACATTCCATAGAATCCATTGCCAACGGCTTTCTGGCTCATCCTGCCAATGATGAATTGCGGCAGACAATTATAGAAGGTAACATTTCTGCAACGGAATACTATCAGCATCAATTGAAGTTTATCTATCGATTGCTTTTCCTGATGGTGATTGAAGAACGTGATCTGATCTTTGAAAAAGAAACACCCAAAGAAAAACGAGACATCTATTACAAATATTACAGCGTGAACCGCATCCGCAATCTTTCCGAAAAACGCTACTTGGCCGAAGCTAAATATTCCGATCTCTGGATAAGCCTGAAGAACACTTTCCGCCTGTTTGAAACCGAATTTTTTGGCGAAAAACTGGAGATCAAACCACTGGCTGGAGATCTTTTTGGCAGTAATGCTATCGGCATTTTGAAAAACTGCGACCTGAATAACAAAATCCTGTTAGAATGCCTTAAAAACCTTTCTGTGTTTACCAATCCCAGTACCGGGCAGATTATGCGAGTGAATTATGGTTCGCTGAATGTGGAAGAATTTGGCTCAGTATATGAAGGCTTGTTGGAATACGATCCCCACTTGGAAAGTCTGGGGAATAAGATCACCTTTAGTTTTATAAAAGGAACAGGACGCTCTTCTTCCGGATCGCATTACACACCGGATGAACTGGTGCAGCCGCTCATCAAACATTCTTTGGATTACATAATTGAAGATAAACTGAAAGAACCTGATCCTGAGAAAGCACTTCTTTCCATCACCGTTTGCGATGTTGCCTGTGGTAGCGGACACATTCTACTGAATGCTGCCAGAAGAATAGCCAATCATTTGGCAAAAGTACGAACCGGAGAAGACCAACCCTCACCTTCTGCTTTCCGGCAGGCTGTGCGGGATGTGATACAACATTGCATTTACGGAGTGGATAAAAACCCGTTGGCGGTAGAACTGGCAAAAGTTGCCCTGTGGCTGGAAGCACACAATCCCGGTGAACCACTTAATTTCCTGGATCACCACATCAAATGCGGTGATGCGATAGTGGGACTGGCACACAAAGAAGAACTGCAGAACGGCATTCCCGATGAAGCCTTTAAAAAGTTACCCGGCGATGATAAAGACATTTGCAAAGAATTGCGTGATAGAAACAAAATTGAACGCAAATATGCTAAAGATCTCAAAAGACATTACGATGTAATGGTAAACCAGGGAATTGCGGACATCACCAACATTTTCCACGATCTTGACCAATTACCGGAACACACTCCGCTGCAGATTGAAGCCAAACGCAAAAAATATAAAGAGATTACTACCGGTACAAGTTACTGGAACTTGAAACTGCTGGCAGACATTATGACGGCGCAATTCTTTATCCCCAAGACGGAAGCTAACCAGCGTAAAATTATTACCGATGCCCAGTATCGCAATTATTTACGTGGTGAACAGATGATTGGTGAAGCTGTGGGACAAGCAGAAGCTGAAACAACAAAGAACCGTTTTTTCCACTGGTTCCTGGAATTTCCGGAAGTGTTTAATGAAGGTGGTTTTGATTGTATATTAGGCAATCCTCCTTTCCTTGGAGGGCAAAAAATATCTACTCATATGGGGCAATTGTACCTAAATTACATACATTCGTGTTATGTCCCAGCAAAAGGTACATGTGATCTTGTCGCTTATTTCTTCAGAAGAATTTTCTCAATTATTAAACAAAATGGATTTCAAGCATTAGTTTCTACAAATACGATTGCTCAAGGTGATACAAGAGAAGGAGGTTTATCAGCAATCGACAATAATGATGGGATTATAAATTTCGCTATTCGCAACATGAAATGGCCGGGATTGGCAGCTGTGGAAGTTTCTCTGATCGCAATCCATAAAGGAGAATTGGAAAAGAAATTTGTTTTAGATTTCAAAGCTGTAAAACAGATAACCACTTATTTGGATGACTCAGAATATTTAGGAGAGCCATATCATTTAAAACAAAATATAAACAAAAGCTTTATTGGATCTTATGTTTTGGGAATGGGATTTGTACTATCACCTGAAAAGGCAAAACAATTAATTGCCCGGAAATCAAAAAACAAGGAAGTGCTTTTTCCTTTTATGAACGGGCAGGATCTGAATAACAATATCGACCAAAATCCTTCCCGTTGGGTGATTAATTTCTTCAATTGGGAAGAGGACTTTTGCAAAGAAAACTATCCTGATTGCTTTGAAATTATTGAACAGGATGTGAAATCGGAAAGAAAGAAACTCAATCCAAACAAAAGTTCTACAAACAAAAAGAGAAATGAATTTTGGTGGCAGTATGGAGCTGATTCAAAAAATCTCTACCGTACAATTAAACCATTAAAAAGGGTAATGGTCATAAACAATCACACAAAAATCCATAAATTTAGTTTTCTCACCAGTAATATTGTGTTTTCGCATGCATTGACTGTTTTATCATTTGATAAGTATTATGAATATTGTTTGCTGAATTCATCAATAGCAGAAGATTGGGCATGGAAAAATGGATCTACAATGGGTAGTTCAACTCTCCGTTACACACCCTCAGAATGTTTTCAAACCTTTCCCTTCCCGCAAAATCAATCACCTGAAATGGAACCCAAACTGGGGGGAATAGGTGAGGAATATCACGAATTCCTTCGTCGGCTTATGCAAAGGCTGCAGTTGGGTCTTACCAAAACCTATAATCAATTTCATAATGCACAGCTTACGAGTGAGATTGTTAGTAGTGAATTGTCAATTAGGAAGGAGCTGGAGAAGAAATTTGGTAAAGATACAGTTTATCTGTGGAATCACCTGCAGAAAACACCGAACTCTTGTTCTATGGAAGAAGCAATAGAGGATATCATCAAACTGCGTCAACTACACAAAGCCATGGATGAAGCTGTACTGGAAGCGTATGGGTGGAACGATACAAATTCTGTCATCCTGAGCCCTTCGACTTCGCTCAGGACAGGCTTAACCGAAGGGACAACACCACCAATAAATCTTGCCCACGATTTCTATGAAGTTGATTACCTGCCGGAGAATGATCGGGTGCGTTACACTATCTCTCCCGAAGCACGTAAGGTAGTGCTAAAGCGTCTGCTGCTGCTTAACCATGCAATCTATGAAGAAGAAGAAAAGCAGGGATTACATAAGAAAGGAAAGAGTAAAAAGAAAGCAGAACAGCCGAAATTTATGCGTAAGAGTATAGATCTTACCAAAACCAAACCGAAACCAAAGCTAGAGAATAAGCACCAGATTGAAATGTTCGCAGATATTGTAGAACCTGAATCCATTACTACCGCAAACGAGGATGGTTTACTTACCAGTTTCCATGTTGGACAGCATGTAATTCATGATACCTTCGGTGAAGGTGAAGTCTTGCACATTGCTGGGTCAGGAGAGTCCGCAAAGCTTACTGTAAAATTTGGTAGAGAGATGAAAAAATTGGTAGCTGGTTATGCTAAGTTGAGGATGATATGAGTATTAAAATCAAAGCTTGGAATGCAAGTGATTGGAGAGAAGGACCATTTTTAAACTTGTTTATTGATGAAAAAATAAATGAAGCGTATAGTGAATTATTAGTTGATATTAAAAAAAAATCAATGTTATGTGACCTAGCAACTGTTCGTTATGATACTTATAGTCAGGTTGATTATAGTAATGAATTTATTCAGAAATACTATTTTTTGAAGTACTTTTTTGGATATTTGGGAGAATATTATTTTATTTATTCCAAATTATTAGAAGAATGGGAAAAAGTAGACAATTTTAATATTTTGTCGCTTGGTAGTGGCAGTGGGACTGACTACTATGGTTTTTTATTTTCGGTAGCAAAAAAACGAAAGCTATCCTTTGAAGATACAATTGAGCTTTTTAGTTATAAAGGAATAGATGCAATTAACTGGTTGTATCAACCAACCGAGGTTAACTATAATTTCGAGACATGTACTATTTCTAACATTAAAGATATTATTCCAGAGACAAATATAATTTTTTTCCCAAAGTCATTAGCAGAATTTTCGAACTCAGATTGTGTACACATAAAGAAAGTCTTAAATAAAACAAATTTTAGTTCTAATAATATTGCAATAATAAATGCTGTTAATGATAGTTCATCAAGTAAATGTTTAGGTCGCATAAAAAAGATATGTGAAGTATTTGATAAAAAATATACTTGTAATGATGATAGAGAAAAATATTTTCCTTATGCGAAAACTGGAGCAATTTGTAAAAGAAACTCAGCATTTCAGTACCCTAATGAGATAAAAGAAGATATAAAATTTCTATTTAATCATTGCGAAAAATGGAAAAAAGACAAAGATACTTGCGATGAAGATTGTAAAGATGTTCTTGGACAAGAACCAATAATTACAGATAATTATTTTAAATTTCAGATATTAAAATTCGAAAGAAAATGATAATAAGTGCAAGTAGAAGAACAGACATTCCAGCTTTTTATAGTGAATGGTTCATTAACCGAATTAATGATGGGTATTTGATGACTCGAAATCCCATGAATAAATACCAGGTAGGTAAAATAAACCTGAATCCTGAATTAATTGATTGCATAGTCTTTTGGTCAAAGAATCCTGCAAATATGATTCCTAAGCTTAATCAATTGAAGGATTATAATTATTATTTCCAATTTACCTTGAATCCTTATCCACGTTATATTGAGAAGGGATTACCGCCATTATCAGAGTTGATAGATACATTTAAGAGACTATCTGATAAGATTGGTTCGAAACGTGTAATCTGGCGTTATGATCCCATTCTGTTAACTGATGAAATATCGGTTGATTACCACAGAAGAGAGTTTGAGAAACTTGCTTCAGCTTTACAAAACTATACAAGCCGATGTGTAATTAGTTTCATTGATATGTATAAAAAATGTGATCGAAATCTGAAACCGATAACGATAAGAAATATGACCAGCAATGACATGAGAATGGTTGGTTATTCTTTCAGTCAAATAGCTAAAACATATAACATAGAAGTGGAGACCTGTGCCGAATTGATTAATCTTCAGGATATGGGTATTCGACATGGAAAGTGCATAGATGATAAATTAATAGAGAAGATCATTCAAAAGCCTTTGGATGTGAAGAAAGATAAGAATCAAAGACTGGAATGCGGTTGTGTAAGTAGCATCGATATTGGAGCCTACAATACATGTCCTCATCATTGTTTATATTGTTACGCGAATTTTAACTATGAAATGGTTGAGAAAAATCGTAAACTACATGATGTAAATTCACCGTTCATGATTGGTAATAATCACGAGAAAGATAAAGTAACTGAGCGTAAAATGAAATCACTGGTTTCTTTAGAGAAAGATTGGTGGGATTAAGGGAGATTAGATGGAAATAATTATTATCATTATGTTATCAATGTGTATTATTATGTTAATGTTGATTATACAAAAACTTAAGTGCAAAAAAATGAAGAGTAATCTAGAAATGACTGGAAGGGAAATAACATCTAAAACTGAATCATCTGCAAACTATCAAACTATAGTTAAAGAATTGAATACAGTTATAAAGGATCTTGCTCAAGTTTCTGAAATTGCTAAAAATAATAATAGTAATCAAATTGAGAAAAAATACATGGAATCTATAGAAAATGCTCATGAGGATGATAAATCAACATTAATCAGACATTGCTTTAATCGATTACCTTCATCATATAATTTATTATATTTTTTGTGGGAAAATCAAAAAGTTTTGATTGAAAATGCATCCTCTACTATAATGCGAAGAAACTTAGTGATAGACATGAATAATGCCGTAACTTTATATAGAGGTAAATGTAATATTGAAGATCTTAATAAAGCAGATTATTTTTTCGATGAACTTGAGAAGATATCTGATGGCTTACTAGTTAAACTTAGAAACGAGCAACGAGATAATGTTGAAAGTCAAATAAAACAATTAGAAGAAAATATTGAAAGACTTTCAAATGATAAAAATAATGAAGAAATAATTAAAGATCTGGAAAGATTAGATAATTCACTTGATAAAGAATTTATTGAATCTCTTCCAACTCTGAAAGCAAGATACAAGAATTGCTCAGAATCACTGATATCACTTTTCAGCACTGATACTAGTTCTGATGAAGAAGACTCTGAAAAAGAAAAAAAGTATAATTTCAATGCAATAGATAGTTACAAAAAGGCCTTACAATTGTTTGAAGAAGATACAGGTCTTCTTGAAGAAAATAATTTCAAAAAAGGAATAGGTTTGGCTAGGCTTGTGGAATTAATTGGTGGTTGGGATAATCGCTATTTGTTGCCTTCTACTATGAGTTACACTAACACAATATATGGCATGATATTCTCCAAATTAAAAAAAGAAGCTCAGTTGAATATGACTAAGTTAATGGTAAAAGAAAAGAAAAAAGTATTATAAGATAAGGATGGTATAATGCAACAAAAGGCAAGGTCATCATTATCAATGTTGGTTCATGGTGAAGGAGCTGCAATATCAGCATCTCTGATTACAGGAGCTAAGTTCCAATTTGAAGATTTACCATTTAAAAACTGGCGAGAGGGTTTTGGAAATGGATTACAGCAATTAAAAGTAGAAGATGCTTTTAAAGTAAGTCATTTTCAAGAGAGATTTAATGATATATATAACAACTATAACGGAGTCCAAGATGATATTATTAACTCTCCCGAGTATGCAAATATTAAGAATCAAATTAGAGGAATGAGTGTTCAAAGGAGATGGGAATATGAACGGATTTTAAGTGATAGTAGCTCACAAGGATCAGCTGAAAAAGTGCTTGGAGCTTATACTTCCGATGGAAGTTATCGCTCTTGGACTCCGGATGAGCTTAAGACACTATCTGAATCTAATAGAATTCAAGCTGAAACAGATGAAATTTTAAGTAAACGGCGAATAATTTACGAAGGGCATCATGGACGGGCTATAAGTAAAATTCCATATGATGATATGGACAAAATGTATGATCCTGATAATGTTCGAATTTATTCTCCTAAAGGTCATCTGGAGGATGCTCATCAAGGTAACTGGCATAATACTTCAAATGAACCCTACACTGATATAACGGATAGAACAAAAGACATCAAATATGCTGAAAGAGAGCAATTTGATAAAAATAGTGATGCTGATGTTATTATTGGAATTTCAATTGGTGTAATTGCAGGAAGTATCAGTGCCATAATAAAATATCGGGAACTTAGTAAGAGCCCACTTCCTTGGAATAAGAAAAAAGTGATTGCTATTGCAGGTTCATTTATTTCCGGAGCTGCCACAGGTGTAATTCCCTATATTGTTATAAATCAGATGAATACTCCTCTTGACCAATTTATAGAAAATGGATTAGCTGAGGTATTTAATCATGGTGATATACTTATTCAGGATTCACTGTTGGACAATATTGCAGATGCTTCTGGAGACTTTGTTGTAATAATGAGCGCAATTGCAATCCGTTCTTTAATACAAGGAGGAATTGAGGGAAGTCGTGTTGGTTTCAAGCATGCAGCAAAAACTTTTGGTAGTACAATGGCTAGAACATCACTAGAACAGGGTGGTTTTTTTGTCCTCCAATTGATTTTGGATAGTTTGACGCCTATTCCAGATCCAGTTCTTGGACCTGTTATTACGGTATTAAGAATATCTTATAGTGTTGGTAAAATTACTTTAAGTATAAAGCATAGGAAAAAAATAGTTCAAGTAAAATTAGATAGCCTTCATGATGCAGCATATGCATTATTAACATAAAGTGGAGAATCAATAATATGGGAAAAATGGCATTAGGATATGGCAGTGAGTTTCATCTATTACGGTTTATGGGCAGACACAGGAAAACATTAGATAAAGCAATTCAAGATGTACTTAGTATGAATGATAAAATCGATTGGCTTGACTTTCCATACAATAACACATTAAAAGAATACGATAAAGAGTATATTGGAATTAATTTCCTGGAAAAACAGCAAGATTATAATCAAACTGAAGAGGAATGGGGAAAATTCTGGCCTAATAAAACTAAAGCCATGAACTGGGATGCTGTTGGCAGGATTGGAGATCAATGGCTGCTGGTTGAAGCAAAAGCTCATGCAGGAGAGTTAAAGTCTGATTCCAAAGCTGGGATAAAAAGTCGCATAGCAATTCAAGATAAATTTATTGATCTAGGGACCGAAAAAGGAATAGATACAACAGGTTGGTTGAAAAAATATTATCAGAAAGCGAATCGGCTTTTATTTCTTGATTTTCTTCAGACTCAAGGTTTAGACGTTAAAATGATTTTTATCTATTTTCTGAATGGATACGAGATAGATACCAAGAAGAATATGAAAACAATAGCTGAATGGGAAGAATCAATAAAGAAGCAGGATAAGTACTTAAACATATCAAATAATGCCTGGGTTAAGCAGAATGTGATCAATGTTTTTATTGATACAAGATGGAAAAGGGTTGTAAAATGAATGATATATTAAGAAAGATTTCCGATTCGCATTTGCAATTATTGCTTGAATCTTTAGAGAAAGAGAAAAATTCATCACGAAAAGAGGAACTATTTACTGAAATCAAAGAAAGGATTCACTTCAAAGAAAGAGATGCTTTTCTAGCTAGATTTGCTATCAAGGATTTTGATTGTTGGTTGCAGGTATTAGAAAAAGAGGAGCAATCCGGTTATCAATCAGCAGATTTTTACGCCAAACCAATGCTGGAAATTCTCATGAATCAAGAAGAAGGTATGGAGCCTAAAGTGCTTATCAAAAAAGTTATTATGAGAGTAAAAGATGAATTATCATTGGCTGATTTTCATATTACACCCAGTATGAGAATACGTTATGACTCTATGATGCGAGGATTGGCAGAAAAGATGAAAAGCTGGGAATATATCGAAAGTGTGAAGATCAAGAATAAAAAGAAATGGGTTATTGCAGATAGAAAGAAAGTGGAAGATTTCTTGGATAATAAAATTGGATTGTTTGGTTCCATAAGGAGTAGATAATTTGAAGCAATATAACAGAATTATGCTGGGATCTGGTGGTAAATACGCTGAGGAATGCTATAAAGGTAATTTCATTGGTGCAGATTTCGATATCGATATGGACCTTACAGGTAAGTTTCCTGAGAATTGGCGACTATTCAATAGAAAATTTATTCCGGTCTGGTTCGAGAAAAATCCTGGCAGAAGCAAAGTAGCTGCCGGTTTAGCTTGTGGAATGCTATGGACTGTTGCTAAGAGACTTAAAATCGGAGACATAGTACTTTGTCCTGATGGACAGAGGAATTATTATGTTGGTGAAATCTCAGGGGATTATACTTATCATCCTGGTGAGATTTTGCAACATAGGCGCTTAGTCAACTGGTTAGATATTGCAATTGAGCGATCTGCAATGAGTGAAGGTCTTCGAAGGTCCGCCGGATCTGGTGGAACAACATGTGATCTATCATCTCATGCTGAAGAAATTGAACGTTTAACTGGTGGTAAAAAACCACCCAAGATAATTTCTCTGGACGAGACGATAGAAGATCCTTCTGTATTTGCCTTAGAGAAACACCTTGAAGAGTTTTTAGTGAAGAATTGGAAATCTACTGCCCTTGGAAAGAAGTACAAGATCTTTGAGGATAACGGTGAAATTGTCGGTCAGCAGTATCCGAGCGATACAGGGCCAATTGATATTCTAGCTATCAGTAAAGATGGAAAAACTCTGTTGGTGGTAGAGTTGAAGAAAGGTAGAGCAACAGATGTTGTTGTTGGTCAGATCCAACGGTACATGGGGTTTGTGAAGGATGAGCTGGCAGAAACTGATCAGAAAGTTGTAGGAGTTATCATTGCTCTGGAAGATGATCTAAAACTAAAACGAGCCTTATCTGTTACCCAAAATATTAAGTTCTATAAATATAAGATCAAGTTTCAGTTGGAAGAGGGATAGGGATTAGTCAGAATAAATCTTATCCAACCATTTCTTGTTTTGGTCTTTTGATGCTTCTTCTATTATTCTTTTAGCTTTACCATAAGGGTCGTATCTTTCATATTTATCGTAGTTCGGGTGATCATTTATATTATTATTTATGATATCCATTACGGTTGAATATTTTCCGATTTTATATTTTTCAATAAGTTCAGTAAGGTTAGAGCTAGGGTATTGTTCAATCTTCTTCAATAGTAGTTCAATATTTTTGCGAGGGATATTGGGCTTTTTATTTCTCAATTTAGTTTCGGATACACTTAATAAAAATGTGATTAGTAGTTTATATGATTGGTAAGTAAAATACTTTTTAAGGTTATGCTCTTCACATTTCGTATAGTTAGCATTTCCTCGACCATCACTTCTAAGAGGTGTTTTTAACATTTTCTTGTTTTTAATTAATCTCTTGAACAAATTATTTACATCGTTTGGAAGATCAGCTTCTACAATAGAGGATAATTTTTGATATCCAATAAGTTTATTTAACATATCTGCAAATTCAAAAACTTTCTCAATTGGTACTATTTCATGCTTAAACAAGTAGTTATGATTTTTCTTGTATGAAGGGTCATAATTGGGAAGTTCTGTTTGATTTGCTCTTTCCTCCATTTCTTCAGGAGTTTTCGTCTTTGGTCGAAAAATTATATCTCCTTCAGCAATCCACATGTCTCGTTCGTCCGTCAGAAGTTTCACTTCATAAGCATTAGGGCAATCTCTCAGTTTCTTATTATTTAAAAAATCCCAAAAGAACAGATAATACAAACTGATAAAAATGAACACAGATCGCTGAATTTTGTTACAATTATAATTATGAGTGTGGTTTTCAGTAATCCTAATAACATCATTAAATTCATCTTGGTAATATGATGCATGTCTATCGATTTCAGTTTTTAATAAAGGAAATCCATATATGGATTTCTTCATATCACGGATTTCTCTATTATCAAATTTTCCGGAATCGATTTCGGTAGTATATTCATACTTTGTATCAGACACATATACTTCAGAACCATTAAGAACTTGTTGCATCTTGTTTTTAAACGTATTTACCGTTTGTTCGTTAACCTTATCAATTCTTCCTGTGTGCAGATCTATGAAGCTATAATATTTGTCTAAGCACTTATTTAATTCTTCATTGTTTGTACATTCCTTATTAAAGAATACGCAGTTCTGGCAAATCTCTTTTGTAAGTTTAAGAAAGTTGTTTGCCCAAATTGGGAAATAATTACTTGATGCATCCCACCTTACAGAAGGTTCAATGATTGGTTTTTCTTCAAGGAAAGCTTCAATCCATTCATTAATGAATTTCTTCTTTCTCTTTAGTTGGCTAATTATATGTTCTGGATCATAAGAAAGAAATTCTAATATGTCATCAAAATTCTTTAATTTATTTGTCTTTTTCATGTTGCACATTGTTTCATTTTTTTTCTTTAACTGTCAATATTTAGTAATATTTTGGACACTTTTTTGGACACTTTGCGATTTTTGAAACATGCCTAAACTATTACAGTATATTAAAATATGGTGGGTGATACGGGATTCGAACCTGTGACCTCTACGATGTCAACGTAGCACTCTAACCAACTGAGCTAATCACCCACTTAAGGAGTTTAAAAAATTCATTTATTATTTTCCGTCAAGTTTTTGGGGAAATCCCAATATTCTTAATCATACTCCAATCTTAACTTTTCATCCACTATAGTTGGTTGAATAATTTCCTGCCAATACTCAGATTTCCATGTACCAAGTTTTTCATGCATTAAGAAATATTTCTGCGGTATTGGATGTGTACCATACACAACTTCCAAGCCATATTTTGTTTCAATGAAATTAGTGAAATCCTGAATATATGGACATGGCGGATAACCAACTATAAGTCCGGTTGCCAGATGGATCTTTGTAACA
>Ga0307988_1001428_pt1 | contig 13376 bp, 9 predicted proteins | sample EllFjometagen183_FD_203166 | JGI IMG/M metagenome (GOLD analysis project Ga0307988, IMG submission 203166) | Marine microbial communities from Ellis Fjord, Antarctic Ocean - #183 | ecosystem: Environmental > Aquatic > Marine > Unclassified | place: Southern Ocean | collected 2014-10-08 | reverse complement strand
GTTTTTAATGAACTATATTTGGCTTTCAAACTGTTTTTAACGGCAATATTGCCTTACGATAAATTATTTTTCAAAAATATCGCATTCTGAGACATTTAGGAAAAATGAGTTATCGGAGCGGACTCAATTTTGTTTATTGTGAATAAATTAAACTCTGTAATTTATGGTGAAGTGATTGATCACTGAACTACAACTAACATACCTTTTTTGATATCATTTTTACTAATACCCCTGAGAGAAAGAGCGACTTCTTCACCTGCTTTACCTTCATCTACAGTTTTGCGTCCCTTTTGAACAACGGTAACAAGTGATTTCAGTTTCTCAGCACCCATTCCAATGATGTTAACAGGGTCACGTGTGCAAATAATTCCTTTTTCGATAATACCAACTACAAATGTTCCAAGTCCTGTAATTGAAAATACACGTTCAATAGGCATAAGGAATTGATAGTCATCTGTATTCATACCATTTACTTTTTTTGTAGATAGTACTCCCGATCTAAAGTTACTCATGCTAAACCACTTGATTTTTTCAGCTCTGTTTTGTTGTGGAAACTCAGCAAGTGATATTAACCCTTTGTTTCCCTTAATTTCATTAACGGTATAAATATTACCAAAAACAAGCAAATCGTTAAAACCTTGGTCAACTTCTGAGTTAGAAACACAGATAACAGAATCCCCTAGGTTAAAATTCCCAATCGACAATTTAGGCAATTGATCTAGTTTATTAAATTTTTCGAAAGGGAACCAGGTTTTTGGATTGTTTTTGTTTATTTGTGGAAACTCTTTAAATGACATTATTTGTTTTGTAGCTTTGACACTCGATATGCATAGTATCTCCCCTTGAGATACCTCAACATTTGCCCCTTCATAATCAAATTGAAACGTAGATTTAGAAATTACTTTTTCACCTTGAAAAAAATCAGCATCATTTACACCACTTTTTTTCTGTTTGGAAATATCATTTTCTAGTTCTTTTATATTCCTTTGCCTTAAACATCTTATAGGAAACCCATTTGATTTTTCCATAGAAGATTCATCAGATTCTTCAAGCAAAAATGTAATCCCATCATTTACTTCAAAGGTTTCATTATTAAAGGAATCTGTATATACATTTTCAGTTGATGTCCACCATTGCGTAAACTCTCCGATATCACTAAATTCACCCTCAGAGTTTCTTTGTCCTGAATATAGAGCTGAAAAGCCAGTAGAATTATTATATTCCTTTAACACAGATTTAATAATTTTACTTGGCACAGAATAGTTACCATACTCATCAAAATTTGCACCTAAAAACTTCATTAAACCTGTCACATCCTTATCTGATGGAATAAAGCATCCCTCTGGAGCCAATCCTCTGGGATCATTTACAGCATACCAATTATACAGTTTTCCATATTTTTTACCATTGACCTCATTATTGTCATAACAACACCAAGCCGGCTTGGCCTCATGTCCTGCTTTAATCCATTCTTCCTTAGATTTTGCTTCCGGTATAGTATCTCCGTTACGAAACGTTGTCTCATCCAGATTTCTTGTCATCCATATTTGCTCTCCAATTTTAACACCAGAATACTCTGCATTTTCCTCTTGTGTGTTTTTAATTGCTTTTGTTTGAGAATGTGTTGCAGTTATCTTTTCTGCTGTTCTTACAAGTGCTTTCTTAACCTTTAAATTACTAATAAAAAGATACTTCATATAAAAAACTTCTTTTGAATCTTCAGCAGCATCCAGATTATTGCTATCAGTATCACCAGACAATAGTTTATCAAGCAGTTGCACAATTGGAATTAATGGAGGTTTTACACTTTTCCCAAAATTTGAATAAATCTCTTTTGCTAGTTCAAGATAATCGGTATCCTGTGTTTTAATGAATGTTAGATAGTGAAATATTACTTCACTGATAAGAATGTCATTCTTTCTATCCGAAAATCTTGCTTTATTTGCACTAACTATATCGTCAGCGTCCTCGTTCCTGTTTGATTTGATGTAGGGTAAGAAAGCCCAATAATCCTCCCAGTAAACATCAACTGCCCTTTTATGTTTGTTTTGGTATGCTACGATATAATCATCAGGTTGTACAATCGCTTTAACTAAATAATAGTGGCTCGCTATTTCATCGTTCTGGATGTTATTCTTATGAATGCTTAATAGTGTCTCAAGCCCTAAACTTAGCATATCATCCTCATAAATTGATTTTAGAGCCTTCTTAAACTGTATTTTATGAAATCCACTCAGTTCTCTTTCTACTCCAGCATTTTTGGATTTAATTAAATTTTGCCTGACATTTTCTTCAATACTTATCTTCGTTTCTTTATCAATAACCAATGAAAGAGCCAAACTATCAAGTTCAATTCTTTCGCTGGAATCCAGCAGGCCATCAACAAGAAAATGTTCAACCCGTTTATAATAACTTTCATGGGCAACTTTGTCGCAATTAAAACACCTGCTGGCATTATTGTTAAAACAATCATGAGCTACATCAGAATTACATTTTGGACAAGTAACAATATTATCCCTTCCCCTTAGTAAATGTCTGCCACTTACGGCGCATTTAATAAACTTTTTAGTGTCATCTTCTATTTTAGTAAAGTTTGCATTTCCACTAATCTTGTATTCCTCATTCTTACCAACAATGTTTCCTGATATTACATTTTTATCGCCTATACTGGCTGTGTAACCTTCTTTCTCTTCTATTTTTGGCAAATCAGGTTGCTTTGTTCCACACTCAGGGCAAAACTTTGCACCTTCTTCAAGTGGGTGGCTACATTTAATACAATTTTTCACGATAATATTATTTATTAAAATATTTTTTATAATTCTAAAATTTCATCTTCACCTGTTCGGGTGTCATCCTTCCAATCACCTTCGTAAGAAGAGCCATCAGAATTTATCATTTTGCCAAAACCACTTCGTTTATCATCCTCCCAGTTACCCTGGTATATATCACCAGTAGCATATGTCATTACTCCATATCCGCTTCGAGTATCATCTTTCCAATTCCCTTCATAAACATCTCCATTTGTCCAACTAAACTTTCCCTGTCCGTTTTTTTTGTCTTTTAACCATTTCCCCTCATAAATTTCCCCATTAACATATCTCCTAGTTCCTACACCATGATAAATACCATCCATATAATTACCTTCATAAAAACTACCATCAGGCCATGTTAATTTACCTTTGCCATATTTTTTATCATCCTTGTACTCACCTTCATATATTTGACCACTAGGCCATGTGAATTTACCTTTGCCATTTCTTTTATCATCCTTGTACTCACCTTCATAAACCTTACCATCAGAAAATGTTAATTTACCTTTGCCATTTCTTTTATCATCCTTGTACTCACCTTCATAAACCTTACCATCAGAAAATGTTAATTTACCTTTGCCATGATAATTATTATCCTTCCAATCACCTTCATAAACATGGCCATCTGGCCAGGTGCATTTTCCTTGACCATGATATTTATTATTTAACCAATCGCCGTCATATATTTCACCGCTATCCCAAGTGATTTTTCCTTTTCCATTTTTCTTGCCATCTTTCCAATCACCTTTGTAATAAGCGACGCCATGATACTTATGATTTCCAAAACCATTTTTTAATCCATTCCTCCATTCACCATCATACCATAACCAATTAAGACTATCAAAAGTCTTACCTTTGCCATGGCACAACCCATTTAGAAATTCTCCTTCATATCTATCACTAAAATGTTTTATTACCCCGAAGCCATTTGGTATGTTATTTTCTATTTTTCCTGAATACGTATAGTATTTATCATATCTACCGTCAACTATAACCTTAGCTTTTTCAGTAGCTCCATTTTTTGATTGAAATAAGGAACCTTTAATTTTAAAATGTTTACTTTCGAAATACTTGTTTATGCCAATTTTTAATTCTTTTATGTTCATAATATATTTATTAAATTATCTTAAAAGTAAATATTTGCATCAATTGCAACGAGTTGAATTTTGCCTTCCTCATCAAACCATTCTTCCTCCATAAATGGATCTATATTTATCCACTCATTAATTTGGCGATTAACATTTGTCATCGGACTCATTTTTTAGTAACAGAAAGGTTTTTACCTGAGATTTTATCTAACCCTGTCAAACTAATATCTCCGTTTTTATCAACCTTAAAAGTAACTTCTATTTTTGGTTGTCCTTTGGGTGCTTTAGGAATATCTTCCACAATATAATCTCCAATTGAAGTATTGTTATCTGCCAAAGAATCCTCACCTTGATACAATTTTATCTCGATAAATGTCTTGTTGTCCTCAGAAGTAGTCAACATTTGTTTTTTTAGGGAATGACATTTTGTATTAGCATTAAAAAGGATATGCATCTTTCCAGTTTTGGTTTTAATGCCAATTGATTTTGGAATAACCTGGGTTTTAGATTTTTTTTGAGTAGTATCATTCTGTTCACAAAGCAAGATCCATTTATCCATAAAAGCTTTTTCAGTATTACTTGGCCAATGTTTCATTTTCCTAAATTCTTTTTTACATGTATCTGAACATTCACTCATTTTTCTTATGTTTAATACGAGTTGTAAAAATTCTTGATTATAGCCAACTTGAACTCTCTTAATGATGCTCCTTAACTTTTCTTCTGCTTCATTATAAAAGAAAGTTACAGTAGTTCCATATCCATAATCCTTAAACACTTCCTCCTCAATTAACATAAGTTTTTGATATATTTTAAATACTAAAGATGCTTCTGATTTTTTAAAACCGAGTCTTTCATTAAAGAAACTCTCATCTAAAAAATCTTCTCGAAATCTTTGAATACCTTTTAAAAATAATTCATAAGTTTTATCATTCATTAGAAAACGCATCATTTCATCTGTAATACCCAATTCTAATAACGACTGCTTGATATCATCTTCAGAAATTAGCGATTCTAGTTCTTCATCATACAATACAGGTTCAGGTTTGACCTTTGTTTTTTTTTCTGATGGATTGTTGTATCCCTCTTTTTTTAAAAATCCATCTCCTTCCTTTTTGACGCTTTCTTTCTGTTTGGCAATTATATTCTCTATCTTTTTTATCTCATTTTTAGCATCAGTGAATTCGTTATCCTGATCATATTCAATAGCTTTTTTGTAATCTACCAATGCCCTGTCATAGTCTTTTATTTCTAATCTGGAACGAGCTCTTATATAATAGCAATCAGCTTCTATGGGGTTGATTTCAATGGATTTACTGCAATCTTCTATTGCTCCAATGTAATCATAGGTTCCTTTAACACCATTTACCTTTGCAAAGGCTCTTCCACCGTATGCATCAGAACTTTTGGGATTAATCTCGATGGCTTTGGAGTAATCAGCAATTGCACCATCAGGATCACTGAGATTTTTAGCATTAGCCCTTGCTAAATATGCATCAAAATACATCGGGTAAATTTCAATTGCTTTTGTGTATTCTGTAATGGCCCCATCACTATCTTCCTTAGCAGCTTTAGCGAGCCCCTTTTTATAGTATATATCAGCTTCATTAAGGCTACCACTGATAGTTTTTGTGCTAGCATTAGTTACTTCATTTGTACCGGAGCTTTTTGATGATGGTGTGCCTATATCATGTATGAAGAGATACTTCATATAAAAAACTTCTTTTGTATCATCAGTAGCATCTAGATTACTATTCTCAGTATCACCAGACAGCAGTTTGTCAAGCAATTGTACAATTGGAATTAATGGAGGTTTTACACTTTTCCCAAAATTTGAGTAAATCTCTTTTGCTAGTTCAAGGTAATCGGGATCCTTAGTTTTAACGTGGGTTACGTAATAAAATATTACTTCACTTATAAGAATATCATTCTCTCTATCCGAAAATCTTGCTTTGTTAGCACTAATTACGCTGTCAGCCTTCTCGTTCATATTTGATTTAATATAGGGTAAGAAAGCCCAATAATCTTCCCAATAAACATCTACTGAACGTTTATGCCTGTTCTGGTATGCTTCAATATAATCTTCAGGTTGCTCAATTGATTTAACTAAATAATAATGGCTGGCTACTTCATCATTCTGGATGTTATTCTTATGAATGCTTAATAGTTTCTCAAGCCCTGAACTTAGCTTATCCTCCTCATATATGGATTTTAGAGCCTTTTTAAACTGTATTTTATGAAACCCACTCAGTTCTCTTTCTATTCCTGCATTTTTGGATTTAATTAAATTTTGTCTTACATTTTCTTCAATACTTACCTTTGTTTTTTCATCAATAACCAATGAAAGAGCCAAACTATCAAGTTCAATTCTTTCGCTGGAATCCAGTAATCCATCCACAAGAAAATGTTCAATCCGTTTAGAATAACTTTCATTTGCTACTTTGTCGCAATTAAAGCACCTATTGGCATTATTGTTAAAACAATCATGAGCTACATCAGAATTACATTTTGGACAAGTAACAATATTATCCCTTCCCCTTAGTAAATGTCTGCCACTTACAGCACATTTAATAAACTTTTTAGTGTCATCCTCTATTTTATTAATCGTGGCATTTCCACTAACGTTGTATTCCTCGTTTTTACCAACAACATTTCCTGATATAACATTCTTATCTCCTATGCTAGCAGAGTAACCTTCTTTCTTTTCTTTTTTTGGCAAATCAGGTTGCTTAGCTCCACACCCAGCGCAAAACTTTGCGCTTTCTTCAAGTGGATGGCCACATTTAATGCAGTTTTTCATATGATTAAAGGTTCTGTTTCGTTAGTGTTTTGAACTTGTCTGCTGCGACATATGGCTATTTATCCAAAATAACTCGAGTTTTTTCATTATATCTTCCATTGGATTATCTAGTCGCATTTCTTTGGGAATACTATGATAATTAAGATCAGCACAAGCAATTTTCATTAAATATTTTTCATCAAATTTTTCAGAGTAATATTGTCGGCTTTGTACTTTCCTTTCTTCAATATCTTCTTCGATAACATAATCTTCATCATTTCTTAACAAAAAAAGTTCTCGTACACTTATTCTTCCCTGAAAAAACATTTGCAGTGCGGTTTCGTTTACTCGAACATATACATAGATGTTATCAGCTGTTAACCCCCTTAACCAAAGCCTCTCATTTTCCGATCCATCATCATCATATATTTCTTCAACTATACAAAGAATCGCTCCTTCTGAATTGATTATGTCAGGAAAGTCTTCTGATTTTTTAAAGTTATAATCCCTTTTTGAAGGTGTATCATGTAAAATATTAACCAATTCTATGTTATCTACCTGAATCCACTTTTGCTTCTCTATTTTTCCGCTAACAACTACCTCTTTTAGATGATATGGAAAAAAGTATTCATCGTTTATCTCATAGCTACCTTTGCGGTATAGTTGATAATGTTTAAAACTTTCATCTATCAGATAGGCTTTTTTGCCATCAGATTTAGAACCTGTTCTGATATCTTGCATCCTAATAATTCCCTTTGTTTTTTCCATAACTATCAATTTTTATTTCGGTTCATTACCACATTCCGGGCAAAATCTTGCCTCCAATTCAACTTGATTATAACCGCAATGCTTACATACCGAATCATTTGATTTATTTTCTTGTTTCGTTTCTGGCGATAAAAAATAAGGAGCCAATTCAGCGATGGTATTTGCAGTTACCCAGGTGTTTTGTTGTGGCGAAAAGATGCTGGTATTTCCAATAATTTGCCCGCTCTGTACCATGTTAATAAGCATTTCTATTTTTCGAGGTATCGATTGCTCACCAGGTAGGTTTGCAAAATAATCCATGGGCATTGATGGGGGAGTGGGAGTGGTGCCTGATATACCCTGAGAAGTAAAACTATTGTTACGTGTTGTATAATCCAACGCCTTATCTTGTGTTTTATCCGTCCTTTCTTCTTGTTTTTCCAAACGTTGTTTGTATTCTTCCTTTTGCTGATCTTTTTGTCCTGTTAAATGCCCGGTCATTGAGGAGGATGTATCTGCCATTTTATTAAACATCCGCTCTACGCGATCCATATTACTTTCAGTTAATGTATCTTTTTGGACATTCATTTGTTTTATATCCTCAATTCTTTGGTCATTCAGCTTTGAAAATTGGTCCATAAATTCTTTTTGCTGCTCTGCATTATTACCGGCAGAGAATGATTCTGCGAATTTTTGTGCAGCTATTGGATCTAAATTCTCATTGGCTGCTATTGCCATCAATTGTTCAGGTGAAAGATCTTTTGCTCCCTTGTACTTAATCTCAACCTCTTTAATTCGTTTTTCTTCCAACTCTTGCTGATGAGCTATGCGCTGAGCTTCAGTAGCCATTTCCTGCTCATGCCTTTGCTTTTCCTCATTGGATTCCAGCTCCTTAAGTTTTCTCATCCGCTCCATTTGAGCATCCATCTCCTTATTGTCAAGGTCAATTTCGGTCTCTCTTTCTGTTTTTCTTATATCAATGCCCTGGAGTTGCTCAGCTTTAGACCTTTCAAGGTCTTTAAAAAATCGCGAATCTTTGTAATTATCTTGTTGTTTCCAATTTTCTATCTCCAGTTCCGAGAAACCTATTTCCGCTTGCAAATATTTACGCTTGCGTTCAATTTCAAGCTCTATCCTTTTATCACCGATTTCATATTCCCATTCCAGTTTTTTTCTGTCAATTTCCAGTACCTGGTTCATTTGTATAAGGTCGATGGAGTGGAACCGATTCAAGTCGTGGTCTTCATTCCTTTCTTGAATACTTCGCTTTAAGTTTTCCAAATCTTCTTCCCTAAGCAAGCCTGTTTTTTCAATTTCGATAAGGGCAGCGTTGATTTCATCTTCATTTTTCGCTTCCCTTATTTTACGTTCACGGCTTAAAACCATATAAAATTTCTCCATCTCATCGTCTGTTAATAGACGTTCCTGGGTTATTCCTTGCATTTCTTTATCAAAATCAAGTCCTGTTTGTGCCTCGAATAATGCTCGTGTATTATTAATTGTAGTCAAATCCTTGTAAAAATCCGCATCATTGCGAGCAACTGTTAGAGTTTGAGAATTTTGTGTAAGAGTAAGCCTGTTTGAGAATTCATTTGTGCGTACCAGATAATCCAATTCCTTTTCAGATAAGTATAACTCTCGGCTTATGGCCCTAAAACGCTCCAAATCTTCATTGTTTGATGAAATCTCGACGATTTTCTCCATTTTCAGGCCATAAAACAATTCGGATGCAGCTTGTACTATTTTTGACTGAATCAGTTGTAGTATATCCTCTGGTAATTTACCGTCCTTTATTTCTACATCGTGCATTATTTCTTGTATTGATGCTTTGATAACAGGCTCCAACTCTATCCTTATTTTTTCGGTACTAGCAGATGAACTGTCACTTAGATAGTATTCTGCAAACTTTTTGAAATTATCAATTTTAAAGAATGCCCGAACCCCAATAGTTGTATTCAGAATTTTGGTTTTTATATCACTTAATTCAAAGACTAGAGGAAAACTTTTGTCCAATTTAAGAGTAACGGAAAACACTTGCCCTTTTTTCATGCTTTCTATCACTCCGTTAAGTGAGTTTGCCGCATTTTGGTTCTGATCAGGCTTATTTTCCTTTATTTTATCCTTTACTCTTGTTCCAAGAACTAAATTTGATAAAAATCGGAATCCATTTCTTAATCCGCCGGCCATTCCTCCCTGCCGGGTATTAAGTATTTCTTCAAGTTTTTGAGGCTCTACAAAATCGTAGGTTCCACCTTTCATCTCAGCTACCTCAACGCCATTTACCCTTATATATGCTGTAGTGCCTTCATTGATAATTATTCCACGTGCACTGTCATATTGAATCAATTCTGATTCAGTAAATCGATGGGCTACTTCACCCTGTTGAACATTCCAGAAAATTCTATCCTTTGTCACAGAAATAGACTGCTGATTTGGCAATACACTATTATCAACTTTGGGTTTGGATTCAACTGAATCACTTTTGACAGATTCACCACAAGAAACACAAAATTTTGCTCCCTTTTTTAAAGGAGTATTACAATTGTTACATGAAGTAGCTGATGAAATAGTTATGCCGGCATCGTCAAAATTGTTTCCACAAGAAGTACAAAATTTTGCTCCGGTTTTATTACTAGATTTACATTTAGGACAATTCATAACCTAATTTTATTTAGTTATTAATATTGATTTAATTTTTCCATGATTATCTGAGAACACTGAATAAACATTGTTAATATCAGATTTATTTTTATTCTTATAAACGTAATTGTATGTTTTTTCACCATACTTACCTGTAATGTGAAAAACAGCAGTTAAATCTCTGGGTTCCACGTTAAATTGCTCGTATAGGCTTTTATTTATTATATCTCTAATTTTACTTACTTCTTTATTAACCAAGTTTCGAGTATCATTTAATATTCCTTTTTCAACATTCTTAAAAATAATCTCTTTTCTGGTGGGTCTGGTTCTTGAAAACGATTTTGATTTTAAACCTGATTTAAGATACTTTAACTCGTTCTTTTTTTTCTTGCTTGCCTTAGAAGAAGATAAAATAGGTTCTCCAAATAAATTAAATTCTACTGCTGATGTTGTTCCATATTCAAAATGGTCATCAGAACATGCGTCATATACGTCAATACGAGCCTGAGATAATGCCTTTCCGGAGGAATACCCGTTAAACAAAATATCAATGAATGATTTAGCAATAATATCTGCACTTGATAAGTTTTCGTTTGCAGCACCAAATGCTACTCTGCTGGAGCCTGCAAAAGTAATAGTATTGCTATGTATTGCAGTCAACAACATGCAGTCATCAATATCATAATCAATAAATTTGGCACCATAGCAAGCCTCAGAAATTAAGAAATTCAAATTTTCCGCATTCCTTAAAAAATCTGGTGATATTGCTTTATCAGAATCTCCAAAAAACTCAGGTGATCCGGGAGCATCACTACCATGCAAATTGAAATAATATAATTGAGCCGAAGTATTAAATACTCCATCCACATTGTATAAGTCTATATCAGGTGATGTGTGCAGTTTTTTTATTGTATCAACATTTTCAATAATTTTACGCGAGGCAGCAACCCAACTTTCTGCTGTCATGCCATAACAGGAGTTTATTGCGACACCATAATCTAAAGCTTTTACTGCTTTATTCAAATATTGCGCTAGTGTATCTATGTGTGAATCAGAAGGTATTGGTAGCCTTCCTGAATACAAATAAACTGACTCGCGAAATATTTTTCCGCTCCATAGTAAATTTTCAAAATCATCAGCCTTTAGATATGAATATGGCATATCAGTATCAATATCAATATCATCTGCATAACAAGCAGGTTCATTGTTAATAATAGCCATTGGTATAACATCATGCCCTCCAATAATAAATAAATATTCTGGTCTAGGGCTTAAATCGCTATAAACATTTTTTAATAGTTCAACAAACTCCACCCAATTATCATCTTGGCTTAGTGTTTTGTATGAATTATTACTGGCATCTATAAAAATATACTGATGCCCTGTTTTTTCTAACGATTCAATATAGTCAGAAATTAGCATCTCAATTTCAGTTTCGTTGCAATTCAATTGAACTGATAATGCAGGCACATGTGTTAAAATAATTCCATATGTATCAAAACCACTTTTAAAGGAACTGTTTTTATTTGAATCGAAATCCAAGCTGGAACTTATAGGAGTTCTAGTGTTTGATAATTCCGAGATATTTAAAGAGTTACCACAATTCCAGCAGAATCGTGCATCTTTGTGCTCTCTCAAATCTGCACCGCAGTTGTCGCAAAAATTCATAGTTAATATATTTTATAAAATTCCAAATTAATAGATTGTTAATTTTTTTATACCCTTAAATATCTGACATTATAGTTTTATTGAACCTCAAAACTATTGAAGCATTAATTAATAGTATTGGAGATAGTCAAATTATTTTAACTCTCTAATAGTACTATTATTTTTAGCAATAAATGACTTACCTTTATCAGTTGAAAACTGCAATTCATCACCGTACCAAATTGCGCTAACAGGTTTGCCATACATTACACTTACAGTATATGAGTGCGTTGCACTGCCACTGCCATTATTAAACATCTTAATTACCTGTCCTTTTATGGACAAAGGTCCTCTTGCTACAAATGGTGGAAAACTCATAATATTTTATTTTTAGATTATATTCTTCAAAAATAAGCAAATATGTCTAACATACAAATAGAACTATTTATCGTTGGATTATTTAAATAAACGCAAAATAATCTAGATAATAGTCTGTCGATTTTAGATAATCTTAATCAAATTGGTGAAAAAAACAATAATCTTCATTTAATTCTAAACAATAATCTGCCAATTTGATTTGTATATTTTTCTTAAGATTTATTTCAACTTAAAAAACCACCTGCTTTGCTGGTGGTCATGTTCAGATGGCTTTGCCTATCTTTGTGCTCATGAGCAAATATAAGAAATTATCACATGTTATTTATAAATGTGACTATCATATTGTTTGGGTTCCAAAGTATCGAATGAGGATATTAAAGGGAGTTGTTAAGGATATGGTTGACAGTGATATAAGAATGTTGTGTGATTGGAAGAAATGTGAAGTTGGAGAATTAAATGTCCAATAGGATCATGTTCATCTGGTTGTATCCGTACCACCCAAGGTTTCAATATCAAATTTAATGGGGTTTTTGAAGGGGAAGATTGCCATAAAGATATTTAAAAGTTATCCAGATTTAAAGAAGAAACCTTATTGGGGGAATCATTTTTGGGCAAGAGGATATTTTGTTAGCACGGTTGGATTAGATGAAGATATGATAAAGAAATATGTAAAGCATCAAGAAAAAGAAGAAAAGAAAGAAGAAGGTCAACAAACTAGTTTTGACTTTTAAGCGGCCCCTTATAGGGGCATTGCAAAGCCACCTTCTAAGAAGGTGTGATTTTTACTTCACTCTCGCAACTGTTTCTATTTTATTATTAAATGGTTGTGCCTATACAAATATTTATTAACGAAAAGAAAGAGAAAAAAATAATTTATATCAGTAATTTGGGGTTATAGTTGGTGTTAATATTCAAGGCGTGTGATAAATTCAAACCGCAGAATACTAGTGTATTTGAGGATTTGGATTTTGAGCAACAACGCAGAAGTCGGACTTTATAGACGAACTCTAATTAGTTAATTTAAACACTTCAGTTTGTCCTCAACGCTCTCAAAAAAGTAAGGTTTTATCAGCAATTCCTCAAGAAAAAACACAATCTATAATAATCTGAAACAAAGCATTTTACAAAATTTGATAATTCTCTTCTTCTTGCTATATATAAATACTACTTAAATGGCTTTAATACATTGATTATCAACTCATTATGTTAATAACTTTCCAAAACAAATGTTACTTATATAACTGATTTACAGATATTTAACCTTTATTAATCGTTAAATATTATGTATAT
>Ga0307988_1001427_pt1 | contig 13384 bp, 12 predicted proteins | sample EllFjometagen183_FD_203166 | JGI IMG/M metagenome (GOLD analysis project Ga0307988, IMG submission 203166) | Marine microbial communities from Ellis Fjord, Antarctic Ocean - #183 | ecosystem: Environmental > Aquatic > Marine > Unclassified | place: Southern Ocean | collected 2014-10-08 | reverse complement strand
CTGGATGTTTCAGGAGTAGAGATCAAGGATTTAGGTAAAGCTGCTAAACAGGCTGGTGTTTATTTGGGTATTGGTGTGATTGAAAGAGACGGGACTTCCCATGGTGAGACCTTATATTGCTCATTGCTTTATTTTTCTCCGGCAGGTGAATTGTTGGGTGTCCATAGAAAATTAAAGCCCACAGGGTCTGAAAGATTAATATGGGGCGAAGGGGATGGAAGTACCATGCCGGTATTTCCAACTGAATTCGGGAAATTAGGGGGCCTTATTTGTTGGGAAAATTATATGCCCTTGGCAAGGATGGCCATGTATGGACAAGGTGTTGAAGTTTATCTTGCTCCTACAGCCGACTCAAGAGAAACATGGCAGTCTACAATGAGACACATTGCCTGTGAAGGCAGGTGTTTTGTTCTCGGGTGCAATCAATTTGTTACAAAAGAAATGTATGGGCAGGAATTAGAGACCATGCAGGAATTGTCTGTTGAACCCGATATAATGTGCCAAGGTGGAAGCGTTATTATTGATCCTTTTGGAGATATTCTGGCAGGGCCTTTATGGGGTAAAGAAGGAATTCTATATGCAGATCTGGATCTGGAAAAAGTTACCCGGGCAAAAGTTGATTTTGACGTAACAGGGCATTATGCAAGGCCGGATGTTTTTAAACTAATCGTAAATAAAGAAGTTCAATCATCTGTGTGCTTTACCTCAAATAGTATTAAATAACCACAGACCCTCGCTAGGTGTTGGATTGATTCGTTTTTACAACAGCCCACATATTGAGAATGAATTTTTCCATAAGATTTCTTGCAGCATCTGGTTCGTTTTTTTCTATGTGCCCTATAATTTTTTGATAAGTTTTGATAGCGTTTTTTTCAAATTTAAGGTCTGAAAAATCTAGGAAATAGTTTCTTAAGAGCTCAATAAGCCCACGCATTAAAACTTCCACAACAGGATTTTTTGCAGCCTTTGATAATGCGATATGAAAGTTTGATCTGTTTTTCTGAAGCCATTGTGCATTATTCATTTTTTCAGGGGGTATCTGAAGGCAAGATCTAAGGCATTGTAAATCGTTTTCATCCGCATTTTTTGCAGCCTGCTCTACAGCATAGGTTTCGAGCAACAAACGAATATCAAACACATTTTCTTCAGTAACCTTATTTGCATCAACAAGCCCTTTTAAAGAATCACTAATGGGTTTGTGATAACCTTCTGAAACAAAAATTCCTCCTCTGGGACCCTTTTTAATAGTCACAAGCCCCAAGCCCTCCAAAAGTCTCAAAGATTCCCGGATAACAGAGCGGGAGACTTCATACTTTTTGGCAAGTTCCAGTTCTGACAGGAGCCGCTCACCTTTTCTGTATGTGTTATTCAGGATTTTGTGTTTAATATCATTTACAACTTTTTCAGATAATCTTTCCATTTAATAGATTTCGGTCTTGTCCTTATGATTTTCTTTTTTATAATTAAGCCACGGCTTAACAGTTTTAGGGCGCCATCTTTTTCCATACAGAAAATTATCAATGTAGGGGAATAAAATTTGTGCAATTTTTGATTTGGCTACAAACAGCCGTACAAATTTATGTAAAAATGTGTTTGGCCGGCTAAAAGGGCAGATAGCCATGCAGATCGAACAATCAGTACCGACTTTACTCCAGTATTCATAACAGGAATCTTCATCAAGCTTCCATTTTTCAAAGCCATTGTGAATAATTTTTTCACCCTGGGGTATTGATTTTGAAGGGCAGGAGTCCGCACATTTCTTACAGCTCTTGCAAAATTCTTCAACACCAATAGAAATGGGTTTGTCCGGTATAAGGGGCATATCTGTGAATACTGCAAAGATGCGGGTTCTTGCGCCGAATTTAGGAGAAATAAGATACCCCTGCCGGCCAACTTCACCAAGTCCGGCATCAACAGCAAGAGGAGGTAATGGGAGATCATAGTTGCGAGTGTTTTCAGCAACACCTCGATATCCCATATGCGAAAACCATCTGGCAAGTAAAGTGGTTATGTAGGCTCCCCTGGCATACAGGTGAGCACTCTCGGCAACTGTAGGCGAATGCGGTGCTGATATTACATGACCATAATTCATTTCAGTTATCATCACTACTGCATAAGGTGGTAAATCTTTTATTTCTTTACCCCAGTTTTCTACCTTACCATAATGGGTTTCACCTCGGTTTGAGTATAAAAGGTCAGTATCAACTTTTGTGATTCCAACCAGGTCAGCACCAATATGTTTTGCAAGGTTTTTAACAATCAGCGTTGCTTTTTCCGGGCTTAAATTTGCTATCGGAGTGCCAGGTTCAGGATCATTGATGGCATACTGCCCAAGATATGGTGGTATTTCGTCTGAAGCGTGCATCATGGCAATGTTGGCTTGGTATCCATTGTCAATACTTCCGGGTGTTCCGACAAAACCGATTTTTCTTCTTTTTGCATCCCGTTCTTCTTTTTCTGGATGTATGTTTTTGTAGAAAAAATCATAGCGGTCAGTGCCTGGAATTAAGCTTCTATACCTTGCAAAAACAGAATCCCGTTCATCAAATCGTTTAGGCTGGCCAACAAGATAGCCCTTTGCACCTTTTAGTGCTTTTTTGTTTGGACTCGCTGGTATGAGGAGGCTTAAGGCACAAAGAACTCCGGTAATAAAGAATACTGATATCATTATTTTTGCCTGGGGTATGAGTATTATACCTCCAATGATAATTGAAAAAACTATTCCTATTATACCATTCTTTGTGGCTCGTGTTTCTTGTTCTTTGTGGGATTCAAAGGTAAAGTATAAAAATCCAAGAAAAAGAATAAAATCAGCAGCAAGCAAAGTTTTGGTTATATAATCCATTTTTATGTTATCCCATCATTCTATTTGGTAAATAGGTTACTAACTCAGGAAAAAGTAAAAGAATAATAATACAAAAAAGCATAGCCAACCAAAAAGGCAGTATTCCTTTAAACATTGTAGACATGGGAATATCCTTTGCTACACCGCTTAAAACAAAAACATTTACGCCTACAGGGGGGGTAATAAGGCTCATTTCCATTGTCAAAGTAATGATTATACCAAACCAGATAGGGTCAAAACCCATATTTGTGACAATTGGAAAAACTATGGGAACGGCTAATACCATAATAGAAAGCCCTTCCATAAAACATCCCAGGACAATGAATCCTAGTATGATAAAGCAGATAACCAGATATTTGCCAAACCCTACTTCGACAATATAGGATGCAAGGGTTGTGGGTATCTGGCTTAATGTCATGAAATATTGAAAAACCATAGCTCCGATTAAAATTCCAAATATCATGGCAGTTGATGAAGCGGCCTCCTTTAATGAGATCACCAGAGTACTCCAGGTCAGCCTGCCTTTTACAAGGGTAATAAAAAACGCGCCAAACGCTCCAACACCGGCAGCAGCTGTTGGGGTAAACCAGCCTGTGTAAAGCCCGCCAATAACTAATAAAAACAGAGTGATTATGGCCCAGGTGTTTTTTAGTGACCCTATTTTTTGTTTGATTGTATATTGTGGACCTGGTTTTCCCATATCAGGATTGATTTTTGTTATTATATATATGGTGGAAATAAACATGAGGCTTAACAGGATACCTGGTATCACACCTGCAATAAACAGCCTTCCTATACTTTGTTCCGTGAGAATCCCATAGAGAATTAATACTGAGCTTGGTGGGATCAAAATTCCCAAAGTTCCACCAGCCGCAATACATCCTGTGGCAAGTTTTTCAGAATAATCTAATTTTTGCATTTCCGGCAGCGCAATGGTTCCGAACATCGCTGCTGTTGCAAGAGAAGATCCTGAAATTGCAGCAAACATTGCGCAGGCACCCACTGTGGCCATGGCAAGCCCGCCCGGTAAAAAACCAATCCATTTGTTCACGGTTTCATATATTTCCGTTCCCAGATTGGAATGATTGGCAAATTGTCCCATAAGCATGAATAATGGTATCACACTTAAAGTGTATGATGATGCGGTCTGATATGGTTCAAACCCCAAAATGGCAAGGCCTGAACCAAAACTGCTTAAGACTGCAAACCCACCAAAACCTATAATAGCCATGGCAAAGCCAATTTGCATCCCCAGAGCCAATAAAACAAACAGGGCAAGTATGCCAAGAATTCCTATTAATAGCGGACTCATGATTTTGCCGCCTTTAAGACAATGCCAATTGTTTTAAAAAAAAGAACCATTGTCATTACAATACATCCTAAAAAAGCAACGTATACAAATGGGTACATGGGAAGCCCAAGATCCATGGTTACTTCACCGGATGATTTCATGTTGGCGGCATGGTGAAAAATGGATGTGGACATAAGCGCAAAAAGCAGAGTGCATAACGTCTGGGTAAAAATATCTGCGACAATTTTAGCCCGGGGACCGAACTTGTCCATTATCAGCTGTACTCTGATATGGCCATTATCCACCTCACATTGTGCAAGAGAACAGAAAACAACAATAACCATCATAAATTCTGTAAGCTCCACGGTGCCAAGAATAGACGTGTTAAAAAATTTTCGCAAAAAAACATCAGATATTGTTATTGTCATCATTATAAAAAGTGTTATCCAAGATAAATAATCAAGCAGCCTGACCAGAGGGTAAAAACTTTTTGTAATATTGGGCGTATTCTTTTGTTCCATCATTGTTATACCGTTGTAATTACTTTGCTGCAGATTCAAAAACAGCATCAAGCAGTTTTTGTGCATCAAATTTTGATGAATTCTTTTTTACCCAGTCTGAATAGAAAACACTGAATTTGTTTTTAATGGCAATTCTATCAGCATTGGAAAGTTTATAGGATTTCATGCCTTTTGCTGCGGCCATGGCTTTGTTTTCTTTATCTTCTTCATCAAATGCCCTGGCAGCCTTCATACCAAATTGTTCTGTTGCAACAGAATTAATGGCTTTTTTCCCATTTGCTGAAAGGCTGTTCCATTTGGCTTTGTTCATGAGCACACACATCATGGCTCCGGAAAAATTAAATTCTGTGATATATTTTGAAACATCAATGAGTTTATAGCTCCTTAGCGCGGCATAGGGTGTAAAGCAACCGTCAACAACTCCTTTTTGCATTGCTATTGAAAGTTCGGAAACCGGAAGCCCAACAGGACTGCCTCCAAGAAGTTTTATTGCCTTAGACTCAAGAGCATTGCCGCCCCTGATTTTAACACCTTTGAAATCAGTTAGAGTTAAAAGAGGCGCTTTTGTTGTATGAACCTGACTAAGGGGGGCTGAAAGAAACCAGAGTGCTTTAAAATCTTTATAATCTTCAGCAAGATACTCATCATATACATCATAAATGACTTTTGCCACATGTTCAGCATTGTTAAAAATAAAAGGCAGTTCAAAAACTGAGCTTCTCTCAAACCTACCCGGAACATAGCTTGGAAGAACAAAACCAATGTCTGTAACACCCATGCGAATGGAATCAACCATGGTTTTTGGATTTCCCAATGTACCACCAGGGTAAATCTTTATGGTAACTTCATTGTTGGATTCTATTGCAACAGCTTGTGCAAAAGGCTCAAATGCTTTTACATGCTGAATATGCATGGCTGGCATGAAATGGGCCAGTTTTAACTCTACAGATTTTCCCATGGCAGGCCCGGCATTAAAAAAGAGTAAAAATCCAACAAATAGTACAAATAAAAAATTGAATGACTTTTTCATATCTTTCATCTCCTTTTGCGAGTTATATTCAACAAAAACTAAACCTTAAATAATAGGTATGACCTAATATTTAATGAAAAAAAATTGGTGTCAAGGATTTTTTAAAAATGTTTCGTACTATCGATGATTTTTTTACAGAGTGTTTCTTTAATTGAAGGGATATTTATCCATATATTGAGAGTATTTATCAGGATAAAAGTTGAGCCTACTATGCAATCTGTAACCCAGTGAGCTCCAACAACCAGCCGAGGAAGGATAAATGGTAACAGTACAAAGCAAGAGATAATCCCTGTTTTTTTATTTCCATAAATAAAAAAGTAGATGGTTGAGCATATGAGTACTGCTGCATGGTCTCCCGGGAAACAATCTTTGCTGGCATCTTTAAATTCAAAAGATGTAATAATTTCTGAAAGTCTGATACTTCCATCAAGCGCCAGTGAAGGGCTAAGTCGGTTATAATCAAGCAAGCCTAATATTCCGGAAAATATGACTTTATTAATAATTAAGGAAAGCATAATAAAGACAATAAAAAAAACAAATTTTTCCCGGGGAGGTGCACTATTTACCGAATTTTTATCAGAATACATGTGAAAAATTAACATTGCGAAAACAAGCAAACCTCCCATGATATCAAATATGCGCATATTGGTAACAGCCCAGAAGAGTTGCCATTTTTCACCTTGTTTAAGGGTGCTGTTGAGAAAGGTGAATGTTGTATGGTCCAGGCGATCAAAATAAATACCTGTCAGCGGGAAAATCCAAGAAAATAAAAGCAGCAGTGCTAAAAATGAAAATAGTGTAAATCGAAAAGTGTATTTTCGGGCCTGTTTAGTTATCATGGTTAAGGCTTTCGTTAATATTGCCAGCATTCATGGGTGTAAATAGAAAGTAGCACCGGGTTTATAATTGTATTTATGTCATCTCTGTCATTTTTTAAAAGGGTTTTTCCAAATATGAGCTCAGCTTTGAAAATATCCTCTGTTATAAATAGAGTTTGTACAGGAAATTTTATTTTGTCAATTTTATTTAAGATTTGACTTTTTTTTATCTCAGGACGATGTGCAATATACCAGCCCCAATCTCCAAAACTTGGAACATTCTCATGGAAAGGTAATATAGAAAAGCCTGCACTTTCAATGGTTCTGCCTATACAGAGGAAACTCTCCTTAGCAAAATAAGGTGATGTCGCCTGGACAACCATTATGCCATTCATTGAAAGGTGACGTTTTGCCTTTATGTAAAATTCTTTTGAATAAAGTTTTGTAAGCTCCGGTGAAGAGGGGTCGGGCATATCTACAATAATCACATCCCAGAATCCGGGTATTTTTTCAAGAAATTTATCGGCGTCAATATTCATTACCTTAACGTCAGCGATTTTTACGCTTTCTTTAAGCTTATTTTTGGCAAATAATTCTTTTTCCATGAATATCTCTTTGGTATCTCCGGTCGAAATTCCTTCAAAATCCAGCTTTTCAACTCGAGCATCTTTAAAAGCATTTTTATTTATCTCCATTAATCGGGGATGTTCCCTCGCCAATTGAGTCATCTGGGGATCAAGGTCTACAAGAAGTACCGTTTCAACATCTTTATATTTTAACACTTCTCTTAATGCACAACCATCACCACCCCCAAGAATAAGAATTTTTTTTCTCTGGGGTACAAGATTCATAGCAGGATGAACGAGGGGTTCATGGTACCTTACCTCATCCAGGCTGCACAATTGCAGGTTCCCATTCAGAAAAAGCCTTATCTCATTCAAAGGTTTGAAATGCGTTATAACAATATGCTGGTATTGGGTGGTATGTGTAAGGATTATTGGATCATCATACAGGGGTTGTTGAATTTTTATATTCCACTGGTCACTTTTAATATAGCCATAGCTTATCAGAGCAATGGTTAAAAGCATTATTATTGCCGGAACCTTGCTCTTTATCAGTTTAATGGAATAAAAATAGATATACGTTATAAAAGCAAGAGAAAAGTTTATCAGGGCAGTAAGAAAAGCAGCTTTTGTTATGGGGAAAAATCTCAGGATAATATAGACGTATATTAAAGCTCCAAGCAGGCTTCCTAAATAATCGGCGCTTAAGATATTCCCAAGATTGGTTTTCAGTTCCTTTGTATAATCATTGTTAATTCTTATTATAATAGGTATTTCAAGCCCTATCATAATCCCAATAAAACTCACAAAAAAATATAAGACAAGGATGTAATGTGAAGTAAGGCTGTAGGAATAATAGGTTAAAGTAGGAGAAAATCCACCAACAATGGCGAGACCTGTTTCAACAGCAATAAACATGTATATCAGGTATTTTTTTTTTATATGTACCTGTAAAAGGCTTGCAAGTCCCATCCAGAAGAGCATGAGGCCAATTACAACAGCCCATTGCTCAAAAGAATTGCCAAGAATCATGGAGGCAATGCTGGCCTGGATATACTCAAGTATTATGCCACATGCACCACTGGCAAAAATACATCCGCACAGGAGCAAGGATGCAAAATTGACTTTTACTTTCTGCATTATTTAATTCATTATTACATTGAAAATGCAATAATAATTGCAACCGCAATTATTGCACTCTCAGTTACCATAAGTGCAGCTACATTTTTATCTTCTGTGATTTCCACAGTTAATTTTGTTGTCGGCAGAAGAATTCTGTCTATTAAAGTCCGGAAGATCAGCAGCATTATTATACCGTATACAGCATATATTCCAAAGTTAATGATATCACTGACCCACCCGGTAAAAGGTCCTTCAATACTGGCTCTTAGTATAATGCCCAGGGCTACAAGAATGCCACCAAGGCCGATGCCTGCTGCAAGGTTACCATTTTTAATCTCATCACGGACATTAAAAGGGGTAATAACCTCATAAAGATACCCAAATACCAGAAGGACAAATTGTCCTAAAACAAAAAAGAGTGTTGTACTTAAAATGCTCTCTATTAATGAGTGACTCAACCCGCTTAGGCTCCCGTTAATCACAAAACCTGTGGCAATATACATGCAGGCCTCCACAGCGCCCACTGCACTGTTGCCGCGCATGCACTCCTGATCATTATTAATATGCCCAAGCATGATTTTATCATTAATAAAACGAGATGCAAAAAGGCAAATTAAAATAAGAACAGCATCTGTCCCCAGGATTATCAAATCCAGCAGGAAACTTTGAGAATCTCCCCCGATACTGGCAGAAAGAGCTATTGCAATTCCAAGATAGAGACCGGCTCTTCTTAACCCGACGGCAAGGTTTCCATTATCTATATGGGCATCATCGTCAAATTCTACAGTTCTGAGGTCAGCCATGAATTTTGCAATCCATATTGTCAAAATACTGATTAATACAAAGACAAATCCCTTGCCAAAACCAACAAAATTTGCGCTTGTGAAAATGGTTGAATAATCCATTAATTTTCTCTCCTTAATTAACCTTTTATTTACCCTTTGATTTGGGACCGCCGCCTTTGACTGATCCTGACGCGCTCCTTACAGAAGGTGCAGGTCTTTTAAAACCTCCCATTTGTGCAAAGGAAGTGTTTCTGAATCTGGAAGATTGCTTTGTAACTGTACCGCTTGTACCATATTGAGCCGCCCCTGAAGCAGTGGTACCAAAATATGGTTTTCGACCGCGAAAACCGGTATTATATCTGTTCCAGCTGTTATAGCGCATAGGGCCCATGGTTGAATAAAAGAGCAGGTTGCTGAAAAGGGCATATTTTCCATACCAGCTCCAGAAGCTGTTGCCCTGATTGTCCTTTTTCCACTTACCATACTCCGAGTTGCCTATGAACCCCATACCAGGAGGTGTCGCATTGGTATCTGCCTCATCCTCAAAAACCCCAAAAGGTTTTGTCAGTATTGCCATTCCTAAATATTCAAAATTATCTTCATATGTATCTTCAGAGACTGGCTGCCAATCTGTTTCATGCTTTTCACCCTCCTCAACAATGGTATATTTGTGAAAGTATTGTGTGCTCCAGTTGTCAAACCAGAACGATGCACTGTCATGTCTGTATTGTTGGGGCCAATTTTCAACAGGGTCGATTTTCAATTTTTCCCAGACGTTGCCTATATGGTTTTTCATTTTCAGGTTGTTCCAGTTAGGGTAGAGCTGTGCAATGGTTTCAATCTGATTAGTCTCGATAAATTCATATACCTCCTGACTCACAGTTCTTGCAAAAGTGGCACTCACCGGATTGTAATAATCCTGACTGTTATTCCATGATTCTCTTTTGACAACCACTGAATAAATGGGTTTCATGTCTTTCAGGATTTTTGTATAGCTTTTAGATAAGCTTGCAATATCTTTTGTAAAATTATTTTTTAATATCTGGGTTTGTCTGAAGTTATCCTCCAGGAGGTCAGCATTTTTAGTCAGGGCTGAATAATCAGTTTTTCTGTTTTTTTTATGATTATTGTATTCAACACTTATTATTTTTACAGCACTTTTTGATTGTTTTTCCATTAAATAAAGTTGATTGAATTTTGCATCAATTTTTTCTGTTTTATCCGGGAAATCACTTCTTGCCTGAACCAGAATGTTGGCTTCAAGATCATTGACAGTCTTTGTGATATTATCCACTTGAATAGCAGATTCATGATATATATTGTCAATTTTTAAAAAAATATCATAAATATGTTTTACTCTTTTTATAGGGTATTTTGATTTATTTTCTGCATCAATTATGATGCTGTTAATTCTTTTTAGCTCAGCCATGACGTTGGGCGCAAGCTCTTCTTTGTTTTCTTTGAGCAATGGTTTAAGGTTGGTGGTATAAAGACTTGCTGCTCTGGCAAAATCTTTGTGAGCTTCTGAAAAATAGGCTGAAAGGTTTTCTTTCTCAAAGGCATTTTTAATTTTATCAAAATTTTTAGTTTTGATATATTCTGTGTAGGATTTCTGGTTTTTGTCAACAAATGCTTTTTCTGCTTCTATTTTCTGAGATGCTTTTTTACAAGCTTTTTTGATATCAGAGGGGAGCCCACCACAACCGGTAAGCAGGATTGATAACAAAAAGATAGTAATAAAAAGGCAGGTCAAAAGACGATTTGGTTTGATAGGCATCATTGTGCTATCCCTCTAGTTAAAATAGTAATGTCTTTCGGGTTAGCCGGCATACTTAAGAAAATTTGATATTCCTGCCTTTTTTTATTGGCGCCCCATTCTTCAATTGTAATAAATTTTGTATGATTTTCATTTTCAAATTCATACATATAAACATCTTCTTCTTTGCCTTTACATATGTATAAAGCCGGCCAGTCATCTTCATACCAGAATTTTTCATTGTCCAGCATTATAAGATCATTGTCATCTACAATTTGATCAAGATCATCAGCATCAACTGATTCACCATTTTCATCGCTAAACCGTTTAAAGGTAAGCCTATCAGTTGTATAGCCAACTTCAAGCTCGTCATCATATTCCCATTCAAAATTTACATTATCTCCAGTATCAAGGCAGAGACAGTTTAACTCTGTAACAATATAATCAAGTTTTTTGGAAAAGTCTTCAGATGATTCCTGGTAGGGGCATACTTGTTTTACAAAATACGTTTTCCCCTGAAAAGTAAAAACAGCATTTTCCTTAATATCCATTATTGTAAGCGTATTTTGTTCTTTATCACTTACAATATCTTCTGGCTTTATACTTCTTATTGCATCAAAGCGTTCTTCAAAGGATTTTGAAGTTGCAGGATTTAGCATAATGTCTCCTTTATACTCTTATTCTGGTCAGAGTTCTTATTCCTGGCTGTCACGTCTGTTGGTAAGTGCATCTGTTCTTGATCGGAATCTGTCATTCATAACACCTAAAGCATTGGAGCTCTGGGTTGCAACATTTATGGTTTCCTGGCATATTTCAGTATAGGCGTCAAAGGCTGTTTCATAAGTTTGGCAAGCTTCTTCAAGTGCTTGTATATTTACAGTCATTCCCTGACTCATTTTTGCTCCCTTTACGGCAGCAGCACCAATAACTTTCGCAGTATCTTTCATTGTCTCAGCAGCAGCATTCTGAACCATTTCAAGATGCTGCATGGTTTCCATCTGTTGTTCTGCTGCAACTCTTACAGCAAGGGCATTTTTGACAGCTGTTGCAAGGATCATGTCTGTCCTCTGGACAAGTCTTTGCACAAGGTGGGAATTTCTAACCATCATTTCACCGCCGAATCGGGTCTGAAGGTTTGAGTTGTCAATGGTCTGAAGGTCAACAACAGCCATGGCAAGATCGCTTAGCAGTGTTGTGACAGCTTCTTTTTCCCGGGCATCCGTTACAGTAGATAGATGGTCACTCAGGTTTTTCCAGATAAGTTGTCCTTTGTAAATATCTTCTTGAAGTTTTGGCTGGATTTCCTTTAAAGAATCACAAATTGTTGCAAGCTCCGAGGCATCAAAAATAACTTTGTCAGCCTCAGCTCTTAAATGCTCTCTTATGCCGTCTATTGTTGAATTCACAGTTTCCCGTTTTTCAGCAATTATTCTTAAAACTTCATCACCTTTGGGAAGCCTGCTAATGGTTTTTGTAAAAAGCCCCATGATTTTTTTAGGAAAGGGAAACTCTGTATTTGAAACCACAGTAGGGTTAACCTTGTCAAGTTCGAGCTTGATGCCAAGGATGTTTTTACCCACGCTGGAGCTCTCTTCAGTAGAAACATTTTTGAGAACATTTCCCATTTTTCTGTCATAAAGAGTTACCTGACCTTGGGTTTCCTGCATGATTTCCTGGCCAAGGTTGAATACAAAGCTGCCCAGCTGCCAGTCTGAAGGGTCTGCTTTAATTTTATTAATAAATTCGTCTGTTTCTTTTTTAATTTTTGCAAGACTTGCATCATCTAAATGGCCCGGCTGAACAGGCACAATGTTTTCAACTGCTTGTACAGGAGTTAATGCACCTTGACCCGATGCCTGAGTAACTTCTGCTAAAACAGGTGCTTTCGCCTGGTCGATGGTATTTTTAAGATCTTGTGTAATTTTCTGGTCCATTTTTAACTCCTTGTTTTATGATTCTATATCAGTCTGAAATTTTGTTTTTAAAAATGTTGCCATGGTTTTAAATTCCTGTGTTTCATTTTTTTCAGCAATATTTCTGGCCCGGGATGATACTTCATTTGAACTTGCCAGAGTGTTCTTGAAAATTGACAACTGGTTTGCCCGGCTTTCATCAGACAGGTCAAGAAATTCTTTCACATTATTAAAAAGGTGGGCAGAACCAATTTTCTTCAATTCATAGGTTAACGTCTCACTTGGATAAGTTTCCATCATCGGTGGAATGGTTGCCTTGAGGTCATCAATGATACCCTCAATACCGGTTAGTACTTCAGAGTCAAGTCTTGCATCAGTTCGAATCATGACATTGAGTTTTAAAAGGGTTTCCATGATTGATTCAAACTCTGTTTCCGGGGTTTTCTTTGCTGCTTGAGAAGGAATGTCTTTCAAGTTTTTTAGAGAGTCGTCTGATTTATCATTTTTGTTTGAGAAGGCTTTAAGTAAAAAGAAGACCCCTGCAACAGCTATAACTGCTGCAATTACAATTATTACTACATTCATCAAAATCTCCTGTAATTAACATGCATAAACGGTTAGAAAATATTATTATGCTCCAAACAAATAATCATTAATAGCAGTATAGTCAAGAATTATTAGGCATATATCAAGGGTGAGCTTGAATTGTGTAAATGATTATTTCCCGGTATGACTTTCAT
>Ga0307988_1001426_pt1 | contig 13385 bp, 14 predicted proteins | sample EllFjometagen183_FD_203166 | JGI IMG/M metagenome (GOLD analysis project Ga0307988, IMG submission 203166) | Marine microbial communities from Ellis Fjord, Antarctic Ocean - #183 | ecosystem: Environmental > Aquatic > Marine > Unclassified | place: Southern Ocean | collected 2014-10-08 | reverse complement strand
GAATGGGCAGGAGATATGCTCAGGCAGATAAAATTAGAAAAGTTTTTCAGACTATTTTTCATATGGTGAATAAGGGGTATCAGGTATTTGCAATTGGCTGGATTCAATCTGATAAAACTGTTAAAGGCGGAACCGGCTGGGGTGTTGAACTTGCCAAATTTTTTAACAGGCCGGTAAGTGTTTTTGATCAGGAAAAAAATAAGTGGTATACATGGGGGGAAAATGAATGGCAGGAAGACGAGCCTAAGATTTTACATGAAACCTTTTGTGGCACCGGCACCCGAAATCTTTCCGATGAAGGGAAAAAAGCGATTGAAGATCTTTTCAGTCGTTCATTTGACCTATAATAGTGTCTGACCGCAAAACTGAAAATTTTTTAATCTTAAGCTCCTCTTTTAGCAAATTATAAGCTGTGCATTAAATATTTGCTGACTTTACTATAAAGCAATCCAAAATTAAGACCTTTTGTGTATCCATAACAGAAAATGCATGGAGATTTTCATGAAGACAAGAATAGAAACAGACACCATGGGTGAGATTCATGTCCCATATGATAAGTACTGGGGTGCACAGACCCAGAGGTCTTTAGAGTATTTTAAAATCGGAAGCCAAAAAATGCCTTTGGAGATCATTCGGGCCTTTGGAATATTGAAAAAAGCGGCTGCCATTGTGAATAATGATCTAGGAATTTTGTCCCGGGAAAAAAAAGATATCATTGAAAAGGTCTGTGATGAAATTATTGCCGGCACCCTTGATGAACATTTCCCCCTTGTTGTATGGCAGACCGGCTCCGGTACACAGTCCAATATGAATGTAAATGAAGTCATAGCAAACAGGGCCCATGTATTGCTCGGCAACGAACTTGGAAAGTCAAAGCGCCTTGTTCATCCCAATGATGATGTCAATAAATCCCAGTCTTCAAATGATACCTTTCCAACAGCGATGAATATGGCGGCCGTCAGTATGATGAGAGCTCATACCATACCTTGTATGAAAGAATTGAAAACATCTTTGGAAAAAAAAGCCTGTGATTGGAAAAAAATTATAAAAATTGGCCGCACCCACATGATGGATGCAATCCCTTTGACACTGGGTCAGGAATTTTCAGGATATGCATCCATGCTGGATTATGGCACTGAGGCATTGAAACTGACATTGCCCCACCTGTCTGAGCTGGCAATGGGGGGAACTGCTGTAGGAACAGGTCTGAACGCACCCATGGGGTTTGACAAAAAAGTGGCCCGGGTCATTGCCGACCTGACTTGCGTTCCATTTGTAACAGCGCCCAATAAATTTGAATCCCTGGGCACACATGATGCAATTGTTGCCGCCCACGGGGCATTGAAAACTCTGGCGGTCAGTCTTATGAAAATTGCCAATGATGTCAGGTTACTTGGCTCGGGACCCCGATGCGGCATAGGAGAACTTTTGCTGCCGGAAAATGAACCCGGGTCCTCCATCATGCCGGGAAAAGTCAATCCCACCCAGATAGAAGCGTTGACCATGGTGTGCGCCCAGGTCATGGGCAATGATGTTACCATTAACATTGGCGGATCAAACGGACATTTTGAGCTCAATGTATTTAAGCCGGTTATAATTTACAATTTTTTGGAGTCAGCACGGCTTTTGGGAGATGCAGCAGTGTCATTTGCAAATAATTGTGTGAAAGGCATAGAACCCGATTGCGAAACTATTGAGAGATATCTTCAGCAATCGCTTATGCTGGTGACGGCATTGAATCCCCACATCGGTTATGATCAGGCAGCCAGAATTGCAAAAAAAGCCCATCAAGAGAACAAAACTCTGAAACAGGCAGCCCTTGAACTGAAACTTGTATCAAAGGACCAATTTGATCAATGGGTGGATCCTGCAAAGATGATCGGAAATTCATAAAAAAAGAGCATAACCTCTGGAAAGAATAAATTAAAAAAACAAAGGAGCAAATGCAATGGATCATAATGTGACTGTGTTTAAACCATATCCTTTTAAAGTGGGTGAAAAGATCAATATTGATGGGTCTAGACGATCCGGTGACTGGGAAGTTGCAGGCGTAAGCGACAACAAAGTTACCCTTAGATGCCCGATTTCAAAAAAAGAAGTGAACTGGGACAGGTTTTGTTATTATGTTGAAGATAAAAATATGAAATGGCCAAATGATTGAGATGAGATAAATATAAAGGATAAAAAAAGAATGAAAGTCATACTCATAATGGCTGTTACAGCAGACGGGATGATTGCAAGAAATTCTATGGAATTAATAGACTGGACCGGAAAAGGGGACAAGAAATATTTTGTCCATTTAACCCGGGAAGCAGGGGTCATTATCATGGGCTCCAAAACATTTGACACCATTGGGAAAGTATTGCCGGAACGAAAAAATATTGTCATGACAAGGGATAAAACAAGGACAAGCCGGAACAAGGATTTAATATTCACAAGTCAAACACCTGAAGAGATCTTAAATGACCTTAATACCCAGGGTTTTGAATCTGTAGCACTCATTGGCGGTTCAGTTGTAAACACTCTTTTCATGAAAAAAAACCTCATAGGCGAAGTTCATGTCACGATAGTACCAAGGATTTTTGGTAAAGGGCTTTCATTATTTAACCAAAGCCTGGATAAAAGATTGGAATTGATTGATATGGAAAAAATTGATCAAAATTATGTTTTATTGAAATACAGAGTAAAAAATTAATTTTTTGTAAAAAGGAAGACCCATGCTGGACAAAGATGAAAGACAAGAAATCATAGCACTGATAAATCGTGAAGTTATTCCGGCCCTTGGCTGCACCGAGCCTGTGGCAGTTGCCCTGGCAACAGCCAAATCAAGGGAAGCCCTTGGAATGGTTCCGGAAAAAATTGAGGTCTTTGTCAGCAGCAATATTTGTAAAAACGGAATGGGGGTGGGTATTCCCGGCACGGGCATGATTGGCCTGCCTATTGCTGCAGCTCTGGGAGCTGTGTGTGGAAATTCAAAGGACGGGCTTGAGGTTCTAAAGCATGTGAATGATAAAAACCTTAAAACCGCTCGTTGGATGGTGGATGAAAAACAGGTTGAGATCAAGATTAAAGATGGGACCGATAAATTATACATTGAAAGCATATGTATGGCTAAAGACCAGACCTGCCGAACCATTATTTCCCATCGTCATACCAATATTATTTATGTTGAAAAAAATGGAAAGGCCATATTTCAGGGACTTAAAACACCTTCTGTCACGGAAGAAGCCAATACAAAAATTAATCTTTGTGTTGCAAAGGTTTTTGAATTTGCAAATCAGGCGCCCCTTGATGAACTTACGTTTATCATGGAAGGTGTCAAACTCAACAAAGCTATTTCAAAAGAAGGCATGACAGGAAAATACGGTCTTAAAACAGGAATAACAATAAAGACAAATATTACGAAAAAATTTATTGCCGATGATCTGGCATCCCATGCCATGTCGCTTACTGCTGCTGCATCTGATGCCAGGATGGATGGGTGTGATTTGCCGGTTATGAGTAATTCAGGCAGTGGCAATCAGGGGATCACCACCATTCTTCCCGTGGTTGCAGTGGCGCAAAAGATCGGAGCTTCTGAGGAAAAATTAATCCGGGCACTTATACTCAGTAATTTGATGGCCATTTACATTAAACAGTACATAGGTCAGCTAACTGCATTGTGCGGCATCCTGACCGCGTCAACAGGAGCTGCCTGTGGGGTCTGCTACCTTTTGGGCGGTGATCTGGAGCAGATCGGCGGCACAATAAAAAATATGGCTGCCAGCATCACGGGTATGATATGTGATGGAGCCAAACAGGGATGCGCTCTTAAAGTATCGGCTGGTGTCAGCTCAGCGATTTATTGTGCTTTGCTGGCCATTGATGGCAGTTATGCCACCAAAACAGATGGGATTATTGACGAGGATGTGGATCAGACGGTTAAAAATATTGGTGAACTTGCCACAAAGGGAATGCTTGAAACCGACCGCCATATAATTAACACCATGATTTCAAAATGATAATTTTTAAACGTTTAAAAATCTATAATTGTTCAGCCCGTTAAAAGCGGTTATCTCAAAGCCCTGTCTGATGGATATTTTCAGGAGGTTAAGCGTTTAGCATCGAAAAAAAATATCCATCAGACAGGGCGACGTCAGGCATAAGAACTGAATAGTTACAAAAATATTTGATTTGTAAATGTTAACTTGTAAATTTTAATCTGGGTGAAAAAATGTTCAGTACAGATTTTTTGCTAACATCACTTGTCGTGGTTCTGATACCGGGAACAGGAGTTATTTACACTGTTTCAACCGGTCTTTTTCTGGGTTGGCGGGCAAGCATTGCTGCAGCATTTGGTTGCACTGCCGGAATTATCCCGCATCTTACAGCAAGTATACTTGGCTTATCTGCCATCCTTCATTTAAGTGCTGTTGCCTTCCAATGTGTCAAATTTGCCGGAGCCATCTATTTACTTTATCTTGCCTGGTCAATGTGGCGTGATACAGGTGCCATGAAATTTAATTCGCCTTCCTCAAAGAATGGCCTTTGGCAAACCGTTATGAAAGGTTTTTTGATCAATATTCTTAATCCTAAACTGTCCATATTTTTCCTGGCTTTTCTACCGCTGTTTGTCAATCCAAACACAATATCCCCACTGTTTGACATGCTTATTCTGAGCATTGTGTTCATGGGTATGACCTTAATTATTTTTATTTTCTATGGCGTTTTGGCCAATTCAGTTCGCAGACACGTAATTAGCTCACCCAGGTTGATTGTTTGGCTGCAACGATCATTTGCTGCAACATTTGCACTTCTTGGTGTTAAACTTGCCATGACGGACCAATAACTGATTTGATACTATTTACAGACGGGAGTGTGAATCCTCAGACAAAGATTGGATATGGGGCATATCTGGCTGTAAGTCAACAAGAGTATTCCCTGGATTCGTTGAAAACAAAGGTGAAGCTAAGACGATTTGAGCAGACATCTTCAACAAAATTGGAATTGCAGACATTTTTATGGGCGATAGATGAACTTCAGGCACAGGGGCAAAAAGTCATCGTATACACGGATTCTCAAAATATCATCGGTTTGCAACAAAGACGTGATCGGTTTGAGAAAAATGACTATCAATCAAAGAAGAATAAGCAAATCAGAAATTTTAAATTGTACCAAGAGTTTTATCGGGTCATTGATCAATTGGACTGCGAATTTGTTAAAGTGCGTGGTCATAAGGTGTCCAGTCAAAAAGATGAGATCGATGGACTTTTCACTCTTGTGGATAGAGCTTCAAGAAATGCATTGAGGGCAGAAAATAGATGATCTGCCCTTGCCACTAAATAAGTGGTTAAAAATATTTAAGGGTTAAAGGACAAACAAAAATAAGCTGTGAATTGGATTAAGATATAAAATGACAAATAAGGAACATTATATAAAACTTGAAAATATGATGCATACTGCACCATTTGTGCAATTGGCAGGTGCACAGGTTAGTATAAAAAAAGGAGAGGCCCATATCACGCTGGCCGTGGAAAAAAAGTTCCATCATGCAGCAGGAGCCATGCACGGGGCATTATATTTTCTTGCTTTGGACAATGCAGCATTTTTTGCTGCCAATTCCCTTGTTGAAGATGTGTTTGTATTAACGACCAGTTTTACAACATATATTACCCGTCCTGTTTCAGAAGGTGTTGTAAAATCAGTGGGTAAGGTTGTTAATCAGAATAATAGCCAGTTTATCTGTGAATCAGTTTTGTACGATTCAAATGGCAAAGATATTGCCAGAGCCAACGGTATTTTTGTGAAAAGTAAAATACTTTTGAGTGATATAGCCGGTTATAAATAAAAATAATTGCCGTATGGATCAATCATTAAAAAAAACAAAGCAAATATTGATTATGATAGTTGCCGGGGTTGAAAAAGCTGTTGTTTTTCGATAAAGGGAAAGGTACCCTGAAACGTTTTAAACGTTATCTTGACAATATTAAAGAATTGATGAAAGTTTTAAAACAAATTTGAAAAAGGTATTATATCCCATTGGTAAAATTTTATGAAAGATAAAAAAAACAAGAAAAGCTTTGTTATCAGATTTATGGAATGGATTATAAGGGGTAATAAAAAGGCAGCTGAAAATGGGAAACTATGTAAATCATGAATCAGTAAAAAGTAAACTGCCGGTCAGGCAAATTTTAAATTTTAAAAATAAAGAGTGATATATGAGTGAAAAAATAAAAGGGCTTTTGCAAAAAATTAATTTTATTGAAACTGATATGGAGGTGCATAAACAGATCCTTGTTTCCATACCATCAGAGAATAAATCGGAAATAAAAACCATTATTTCCAAGATTGCAGGGCAGAAACACCAGATCAATGAGTTAAGACAGCAAATTAAGAAAATAGATGAAGATGAATATAATAAGATCATTGCCATTGAAAAGGCAGCCCAGGTCTTCCGGCAAATTGCAAAAAATAAAAAATTTGTTCAGGTAAATACATTAAATGAATCAGGCGTTTGTTTTATCACATTTAATGATGGAACAAGGCTTGACTGCCTGGTAACGGCAAAAGAAGAAAATGGGAACTGGACGGTTCTTACTTTTGAGGGAGAAACCAAAGAATATCCCAGTGGAATTATTAAATAAGGGGAGAAAATCTTGAATTTTAAAACATGGCTTAAACTATTTTTAACTTTGTCAGCAATTGTTGTCATTGGGTTTGCTGCAATATCCTTTGCATCATCCAAAGAAACAATTCATATAGATCAATTTATTTCTCCTGAAACCTGTAGCGAGTGCCATGGTGAAATTTTTGAACAATGGGAAAACTCAATGCACAGCCTGGCCCATAAAGATCCTGTTTATTTTCGAGTGTCTCAATTTCTTAGAAAAGGCCTGATAGATGAAGGGGAAATTAAGGAGGCTGAATCCTGTGTAAAATGCCATACACCCGTGGGACAACTCACCGGGTTTCCTTTAAAGATTACAGACGATTTGTCTAAGACACCTGAGATTGCCACACTTGGCATCCAGTGCGATTACTGCCACTCTGTTATAAGCGTAAAACAGATGTATAATAATGGCCTTGTACTAAAGCCCGGTAATGGAGAAGATGACCCGGGAATAAAGTATGGTCCTTTTGATGATGCAGTACCTGATTTTCATGAAGCAAAGTTTTCTAAACTGCATACAAAGTCAGAAATTTGCGGAACCTGTCATGATGTAAAACATGTGGCGTTTGGAACTGATATCGAAACTACTTATACGGAATGGAAAAACAGTCCCTATAATTCCAAAGACCCTGAAAAAAGGATTGAATGCCAGGGTTGCCATATGTACCAGCGACCGGGCATCCCTTCCACAGGGTCCACTCCAAGACCTGAAAATCCGGGTTCTGCGACGGATTACAGTGATGAAAGACCCCATATTTTTACTCATTATTTTGTGGGAGGCAATTCATCGGTTCCGGCAATTTTTGATGGGCAGGATAAAATTCAAATGGCTGTTGAACGGCTTCAAAATGCTGCAAGCTTAAAGGTTGATACATCCTTGATCCAGCAAAAAAAGTTGAATGTTATGGTGACCAATGCAGGTGCTGGACATTCGATTCCCACAGGGGTCGGTGACCTTCGCCAGGTATGGCTTGAAATTATCATCCGGGATAAAACAGGCAGCATAAGCTTTCAGGCCGGCATCTTAAATGATAAGCATGAGTTGTCCAAAGATGCCATGATTTTTAGGACTGTTTTTGGAGATGGGAAAGGAAACGAGGTCATTAATATTGCAAAGGCAAAAGAGGTTCTCAGGGATAACAGAATAAAGGCAAAACAGACCATTACCCAAAAAATAGATCTGCCTTTTGTACCCCAAAAAGAGGATACGATAAGGGTCCGGCTTTTATACCGGGGCATGCCCCAGAAAATTTTAAACCTGATTCCGGGAAAACCCTTTGAACCCTTACCCGTGGTAGAGATGGCAAAAGTATTGAAACAAATTTAAAACGGCCAGAAGCTGTTGTCATTCCAGATGTCTTCAATCAAGGATGCTTCAAGGGCCATCAGTTTTTTTAAATGGGTTTTTTCCCAAACAGAAAGCCAGTGGTACATTTTTTTTTCTTCCGGATCTGATGCCTGCTGAGCCCTTTCGGTATACATTTTAACAGCTTTTTCTTCAAAACTAATGGCTGCAGTAATGGCCGTGGCTTCAAAACTTGCAGCGTTGATTTTACCTTTTAAGGTTTCATCAAGAATATCCGGCGCAGTTACGGCAGCTCCATCATTTTCAAAACCGCCGGCCATGAATTTGCCATCCTTCATTAATGCTTTAAACTGTTTCTCCAGAATATTCATGTGTTCTTGTTCATCATTGGCAAGGTCTTTGAAAAAGGCTTTGACTGTTTCATCTTTTGCATGATCCACAGCTTTTTCGTAAAGGCTTTTGCCTTTTCTTTCTATGAGGAATGCATTTTTTAATATGGTTAAGGTGTTTGATTTGTCCATGTTTATTCTCCTGTTTCAAGTTGAAGGATATAGGCAGTAAAAATAAGATACCATGATTTTGAACAAAATATCAAGATGACAAGAGATCTTTGAATAATGTGTCAACCATAATATCTCGACAAATGATTGTGGTTGAAATTAAATTTGTCTTGTAACGCATTATATTGTAATGTGAATTTAAGTTTGGTTTTAATAACTAATATGATGGTATGATTGAAATATTTAAACAATTAAATGATTATTATAGAAATCATATTCACTTTGACTTTTAAAGAGATCTCACATGACTGCAAAACCGACCTATGAAGAATTACAAAAAAGAGTTCAGGAATTAGAGAGCATTGCATTTGAACAAAAGCAGGTGAACGAAAAATTACTGGAAAAATTTCGTTACCTTTACAGCAACGCCCAAGTCGGATTGGCACGAACAAGCATCAGCACAGGGAAAGTCCTAACCTGTAATGACAAAATGGCACAAATATTTAACTATGAAAACACAGATGATTTTATCAATGAGTTTGTTTTTTCTGAAAATTATGTGGACCTCGACATAAGAGAGTCGCTGATAAATAAGATCAAAAAAACTGGATTTCTAATCAATGTGGAAGTAGAGTTTTATGGAAAAGATAAATCAAAAGTCTGGGCACGTTTTGACACAAGGTTCTTTCCTGATAAAGGATATATGGAAGATGTTGTAGTGGATATCACGGAACGCAAGATAGGGGAAGAAGCGCTACGAGAAAGTGAAAACAGATTCAGAGACATCTCATTAAGTATGGCAGACTGGATTTGGGAAACGGATGAAGATACAAAATTTACATACCTCTCCCAAAGTATAAAGGACGTTCTTGGATATTCTCCAGAAGAATTGATTGGGAAAACACCCTTTGCCCTCATGCCGGAAGATGAATCCATTCGAGTAAAAGAAATTATAACAAGATTAGTTTCAAAAGCCGAAAATATTAAAGATTTAGAAAACTGGAACGTCCACAAGGAAGGACGAAAACTGTTTATGCTCACAAACGGTATTCCCATCATTGATAGTAATGGGAATGTGAAGGGCTATCGAGGAATAAATAAAGATATCACTGCTCGAAAAAGACTTGAAGGCCAGCTTCAACAAGCACAGAAGATGGAATCCATCGGCACCCTTGCAGGTGGTATTGCCCATGATTTTAATAACATTCTTTTCCCCATTGTGGGTCACACTGAGATGCTGTTAGAAGATGTGCCTGAAAACAGTCCTTTCAGAGATAGCCTCAATGGAATTTATACCAGCGCATTGAGAGCCAAAGACCTGGTAAAACAGATTCTTACTTTTTCCCGCCAGGAAAAAAGCCAATTAAAATTAATGAAGATGCAGCCTGTTATAAAGGAAGCATTGAAACTTATAAGGTCCTCAATCCCAACAACTATCGGAATCAAACAGGATATCCAATCGGACTGTGGTGTAATCAAGGCGGACCCTACCCAGATTCATCAGATTGTGATGAACCTGGCAACCAATGCCTATCATGCCATGGAAAAAACAGGCGGAGACCTAAAGGTTGGTCTCAAAGAGATCAAATTAAGCGAGTATGACGTTATAGATCCTGATATGACACCAGGGTCTTATGCCTGCCTTACTATATCTGATACAGGTAAAGGAATGAATAAAGAATTAACACAGAAAATCTTTGATCCATTTTTCACTACCAAGGAAAAAGGTAAAGGCACGGGAATGGGACTTTCTGTGGTACATGGAATTGTTCTGGGAATGAATGGAGCTATCCAGGTAAATAGCCAGCCTGGAAAAGGCACTCAATTTGATGTGTATCTACCCGTCCAAAAGACTTTTTTTGAAAAACAGCTAAGCATTTCAAATGCAAAAATTCAGGGCGGCACGGAACAGGTCCTTCTTGTGGATGATGAAGAAGCGATCCTTACAATGGAAAAACAAATACTGGAACGTTTGGGTTATCAGGTTACATCACGTACCAGCAGCATTGAAGCACTTGAAGCTTTCCGTGATAGACCGGATAAATTTGATATAGTCATAACTGATATGGCTATGCCCAATATGTCTGGAGAAAAGTTATCGGCAGAACTTGTTAAAATACGCCCTGATATCCCTGTATTGATTTGCACAGGATTCAGTGAAACCATGTCTGAAGAAAAAGCCACCTCAATGGGAATTAAGGGTTTTTTATTAAAACCAATTGTCATAAAGGATCTTGCTCAAAAAATACGCGAAGTTCTGGATGAATAGACTTCTAACCAGAAGGGTACGCGCAAAAATGTAAGGTAATTTTTGAGGGAGCCCTAAGGGCCTGGAAACAAAAATAAATAGTAACTATTCAGATCTTATGCTTGACGTCGCCCTGTCTGATAGATATTTTTGTTCGATGCTAAACGCTTAACCTCCTGAAAATATCCATCAGACAGGGCTTTGAGATAACCGCTTATAACGGGCTGAACAATTACAATAAATAATAGGAAAATTGAAAAATGCCGCATATCATTGTGAAGCTTTATCCAGGAAGATCAGAACAGCAAAAGATACAGCTTACAAAGAAAATAGTAAAAAATGTAGTTGAAATTGCAGAATGTAAAGAAACAGCCGTCTCTCTTGCATTTGAAGAAGTCGAACCTTCTGAATGGGCTGAAAAGGTTTATAAACCAGATATAATTGATGGCCTGGGAACGCTATATAAAAAACCGGGATATGATCCTTTCTCATTGAAACAAAAAAAGCCGGAAAAAACTACAACTCTAAAGGAACAAATCAGAGAAGCCACAAGAGTTGCAGAAAAAACACATCCAAATGATGATTTTAATGCCATGTCCTGGTTAGATCTTGAAATTGAAGACAGCCCAGAGTCTTTTGATGGTTTTTTTGATACAGCCTGGAATGAATTGTCCGAGAACGAACAAGGTCAAAGGATTATTGCCATTAGAAGTGTTTTGTAATCAGCAAAAGAAAATATGGAGTTCTATTCTTTTTTCATCTTTTCTATAAATTCTTTCAGTTCCCGGGCTTCATCCGATCCGAGTTCCCTCAATATTTCAAGCTCTTTTTTGACCAGACCCTAATTTTAATCATTGCACCTCAAGGTTCAAGATTATTATTCATTTTCCATCGGGATAAGCGTTGTATGGGGTGTTTTTAAAATTGCAAAATAAGCAAATTTTTAATAAGCTGCAGTATTGAAAGGATAAATAAAGAAAGATAAATGACAATATTTGAAGTTATTATAATAGCGGTGGGACTTGCCATGGATGCTTCGGCTGTATGTCTTGCCGCAGCTGCAGCAGGATTTGCAAATGATGCAAGGGCCAAATTCCGTCTGTCTTTTCATTTTGGATTATTCCAGTTTTTAATGCCGGTTTTAGGCTGGCTTTTGGGTATCAGTTTTGTGTCCTATTTTAAAGCCTTTGACCACTGGATTGCTTTTTTTCTTCTGGCCTTTGTTGGTATCAGAATGATTTGGGAAGGCATGGATAAATCACCTGAGATACAAAAAAAAGATCCTTCCAAGGGCATGACAATGGTGATGCTCAGTGTGGCCACAAGTATTGATGCACTGGCAGTGGGCTTAAGCCTTGCCATGCTGGATGTGAATATTTTATATCCCAGTGTCATGATCGGTGTGATTACGGCAGGCATGTCCCTTCTGGCCATTAAGATCGGAACAAAACTGGGTACACTGTTTGGCAAGCGAATGGAGATTTTAGGAGGGCTTGTCCTTATCCTGATTGGCTTCAGGATACTTTTTTCCCATTTAATTTTATGAAAGTAAAAATAAAAGGTTCTATTGATGCTGCATCCTGATCTTCCGATTATTAATGATAAAGAGGGCTGTTCCATACCAACAGATCTGCCAAGTGTGATTGATGCCCATGTTCATATCTTTCCGGGAAAAATATTTTCATCCATCTGGTCCTGGTTTGATCAACATGCCTGGAAAATCAGATACCAGATGGACACATCAAGTCTCATCCAATATCTTTTAGATCATGGTGTCGCTCATGTTGTGGCATTACAATATGCCCATAAACCGGGCATATCACAAATGCTAAATTCATATATGCTAAAAAAGTGTAATGAATTTAAAGGGAAAATAACAGGAATGGCTACTGTGTTCCCGGGAGAACTGGGTGCTGATGAGATCTTAATTAATGCCTTTGACAATGGATTAAAAGGGGTAAAGCTTCATGCCCATGTCCAGTGTTTTGACATGAACAGCCATAATATGGATATTATCTATGATGTTTGTGAAAAAAAAGGCAAACCCATTGTCATACATGCGGGGCGAGAACCCAAAAGTGAAGAATATGCCTGCGATCCATATGAAATATGTAAAGCGTCCAAGATTGAAGCCGTGCTTAAAAATTTCCCAAAGCTCAATATCTGTGTCCCACACCTTGGGTTTGATGAAACAAAACAATACAAAGATCTTATTGAAAAATATGATACCCTGTGGCTGGATACTGCCATGGTAATAACCGACTATTTTCCCATGGACAACAAAATAGAACTTGAACATTACAGGACTGATCGGGTTATGTATGGTTCTGATTTTCCCAACATTCCCTATGCCTGGGACCGGGAACTTAAGTGCTTGAATCAATCTTCATTAACATTTGAAAATCTTGAACAGATTTTATATAAAAATGCCGGGCAGTTTTTTAATATTTTACAGCCGGCTTGAATTCTTGGATAAATCTAACAAATAGTATTAGACTAGGACAATAAATTTTTATTATATTCCCATAACCTATATTTTGCGTGGCCATTTAAATGATTAATATTATCAGCAGAGAAATGAAGTTAAGTAATCCACAGGTTACAGCAGTTGCTCAATTACTGGACCAGGGCGCAACCATTCCTTTTATTGCCCGGTATCGAAAAGAAAAGACAGGATCTCTT
>Ga0307988_1001424_pt1 | contig 13413 bp, 10 predicted proteins | sample EllFjometagen183_FD_203166 | JGI IMG/M metagenome (GOLD analysis project Ga0307988, IMG submission 203166) | Marine microbial communities from Ellis Fjord, Antarctic Ocean - #183 | ecosystem: Environmental > Aquatic > Marine > Unclassified | place: Southern Ocean | collected 2014-10-08 | reverse complement strand
TTATGTCAGCCCTGAAAAATTAGTAGATGGTCGTGAAGACAGTAAAGGTGATATATTCAGTCTTGGTGTAACTTTATATGAGTTGTTGACTGGCAAAAAACCATTTAAACGAACTAAAGAAGATGATGATATTTTGGAGATAAGGGAAAAAACCGTAGTTGTTCCCCCTCACGAAGTCCGCCCGGAAATAAGTCTCAAGCTTTCAAAGTTTGTTCTGCATTTAATGAGCCATACGCCCGACCAGCGTCCTGAGTACGATGAAATAATTAAAAACCTAAAAGTTTTTAAGGGAAAATACAAAAAATACGAGGATAAATTTCTTTTCTCGTTTATATCCAAACACCTGTAGCAACTACAGACATTATGATTTTTTTGAGTTCTGATTGCGGAATACATGTGGAGTTACGCCGTAACACTTTTTAAAGCGGGTAATGAAGTAGGAAGTGTATTTGAAGCCGCAGCGTTCAGCTATTTCATCAACTGACAGCCAGGTTTGGCGAAGAAGATTGGTGGCATGCTCCAGGCGATATCCAGAAAGTAGAGAAGTGAAATCATTACCGCTGATTTTTTTTATCAAATGAGACACATAGCTTGGAGAAAGCTGAAATTTTTTTGCGATTGATTTCTGGCTTATTGCTTCACCGTGGTGAAGCCGCAAATAGAGTTCAATCTCTACCCAGAAGCGGTCGGAAGGAGTTCCCTCTTTCGGATCACTTCGCCTGATATCTTCCATTGTGATAAGCAGTAATGCCTCAAGCAGTTTTGACGCACTTTCGGCATATGCCTTATCTTTCTCTATATCATCAAGTGTTTTTAACAGCTTTTGCCCAATTTTCGAGAGAGGTGTATTCGTATGATAATAAGTATCGAACTCTGTTGTGTGCGGGGTGTCATATTCACTATATATTGCACGAATATATTCGCCGTAGTAACAAATAGAAATAGATTTATACGGAGTAGTACGATTTCCATATAAATAGCCATTACTGCAGCAGTAATACGCAGTTCCAGCCTCGCGAGCAGTAGTTTTTAATTTCTGATCCTGAAAAAAACGATATTCGATTTGGCCATCTAATATCACTCCAATCCGTGGAATACCATGTATCAGCGCTCCCTCTTCGACAGGAGCTTTTGACACCAGTAATGTTTCCTTGATACCCAAATCAAGAACCTGTCTCATGTATTCTAATATTTTTTCTTTTGATTTTTCCATTATCTAATTCGCTCCTGAATATAAATCTATATTACAACGCCGTATGAAATAGTCAACCGGAATCAGCGACAAATTTTATTTTTTAAGCAAAACAGCATCAAAGTGATATTTTTAGCATGATTTTAGTATTGACAAAGTTATTAAAACACACTAAAATATAACTAACATGAGTTTTTAATAGAGTTAATAACACCAAAAAAGGAAGGTAGAAAATGAAAAGGCATTTTACACTCATTGAATTGCTCGTTGTGATAGCTATCATAGCAATCCTCGCCAGTATGTTGCTCCCGGCACTGAACAAAGCCAGAGAAAAAGCTAAGTCAATCAAGTGTGTAAGTAACATGAAACAAGTTGCTCAGGGCATGCAATTATATACAGGCGACTATGAAGATTACCTGCCTATTGGAAATTTTGGTTTGGGTAGAGGCTGGGATTATACTATGGTTACTAATAAATATCTGAGCGGACAGGGAACTAACGTTCCGCTGTTTTTATGTCCAAGTGATACAGTTCGACGTGACTGGGGTTATGGCAGGACTTACTCTGGAATTCGTGGGCATTGGCAATATAAATGCGGGTGGACCAATGGACTAAAAAGCATCAAGATGAATGAAATAAAAAGTACATCAAAATTTATTTTATTGGTAGAATCTGCAACAACCAGAAGCATTATGGGGGGGAGTGACTACTCAATTATAGACCGTGGAACTGTTATATCGCCACACGCTGCTCCCGGCGACCCTTTTACGGGTAACTATAGTTTTTCAGATGGTCATGTGGAGTCTTTAAAAAAAGAAGAAGCTTCCGGATTAGACATGTGGTCACGCAGTGGAAAATGGGAAAATCTAAGTTCAAGATGGCTGTAGAAACACTTTATGATTCAATAAAAATCATTAATGAGTAAATAGGAGAGTAGTATGAAGTTAAAATTGGTTTTAGTTACATTTGCCATGTTTGGAATAATGCTTATGACCGCACCGATATCGAAGGCAGAGAATAAAGCGTCAAAAGTACTGATGATAGCTGATTTCGAAAAAGAAGATGTTTTGAAGCAGATTATTATAGGCAAAGGGATTTCGGTCAGGTTAACCGACAAAGATGTGGTCAGCGGTAAACGCGCGCTGGAGGTTCGGATTAAAGCATTTTCAAAGCACAAGAACAGATGGCCACTCATCGCACTCGGGCCAGCTTATATAAAATCTCCCATAGATTGCGGAAATTATACCAAAATATCTGTGACCGTACGGAATGTAACAAAGGGTTTAGCCAAGGTGCTGGTTTATTTTACGAGTTTGCCTTACAATGACCATGGGAAGAATATGGAAGGCGACAGTTTTATGATTCCCGGTGGGACAAGTATGAAATGTGATGTATCCACATCCATCTTCCAAAGAAAAATGAATGATCCATCTTCAATCAGATATATACAATTCAGGTTTCCGGCGAACGAGCTTGATGCGGTTTATCGAATTGATGCGATTCGGGCAATATATAACCCAGCTGAGGGCTCTCCCGTAGAAAGGATGCTGAACGATGTCAAGTCGGCAAGCAGACAAATTGCATCAATTAAGCAAAAAATAGATTGGGATACTGTACCAGAGAAGGTAAAAAAGGAATTGCTGCCGAAGGTACCGGAATTTACCAGAGAAGCCAAACGAATATTGACAGCTTCGAGAACGGGACTGAAAAAAGGACTCCGAGGTAAATATAATCCTTTGAAAGAATCTCTAGATATGATCACCAGGTATTTGGGTAAATTTGTTTTGGCAGACAAAAGGGACTTTTATCTGTGGGAGATTTCACCGTATATCAATATTTATAGAGATGAATTTCCGGATATTGCTAGTCCGAAATTAGAGAAGATTGATGTTAAGATGGCTGTTGATGAGTTTCGAGACAAGGTTTTAATGGTCAGTTCCTGCGGGAAAGATGTCAAGATTAAGGTTGAAGTAAAGACCTCAAAAGGACTTCCGTCCAAAGCTGTTTCAATTCGTGAATCACTTTACTTTAAGGTGGGTAAGGATGATTTGGGGGACGTTCTATATGACTTAGAAGGTCCGCTCGTGGTTCCGAAAGGGGAAAGCCGACAGTTATGGCTGCGGTTTGACACGCGGCATAGCGGCTTGAAGCCGGGAAATTATAGTTTTACCGTCGTGTTGCATGACCTAGAGAGCGGGAGTAGACGGACAATTCCCGGAAATTTGACTGTTTGGAATTTTAAACTTCCTTCTTACGATACCATTCCAAACAATGCCTATGTGGAGTTTGATAATTCGGAAATGGGTGGTCGTAAGATATTGGCCAAGAGTGTAAAGCACATGAAGATGTACGGGATAAATATGTTCTCTCTTTATCCTCAATTCCTGCCCTGGCCGGTAAGCGTTGATAAGAATCTCAAAATAGTAAAGTTTGACACTAGCAGACTGGAACAACAGATACTTCCTGTAATCAAAGCCTGGAAAGCTGCCCCTGGAAACGAAAAATTGAGGTTTATTTTTAGCCTTTCCGGTATGCCGGACAGGCTTCTGAAGCGAAAGGATATAAAATATCCCAGCAAAGAATGGAAGAAAGTTTTCGGACAATGGCTTGTTCTTCTTAAAGAAAACTTAAGAAAATCAGGTCTTGCGGATGATGACTGGATGTTTTTTCTGGCTGATGAGTCGAATGCATCAGTGCTGGTGAATTATGAACTGCCTCAGGCGGAATTAATTAAAAGTATTGATCCAAATATAAAGATTACCTGCAATAGCGCGGCGATAATCGAGGACAAAGCGACAAGCTTTCGATTTTACAGGGCATTTGACTACGTTTTTGGGAAATTAAGTGATATTGAAAGATACCCTCATCTGGCTGATTGGGTAAAGCAAGGCGGTAAACCGCCATCATTCTGGATATATAAGTGCTCTAGCATGTTAGGCCGCTTCAAGAATTTTTACGACTACTATCGCGTTTACGGCTGGAAAAATTATAAATACGGTAATGTAGGCACGGGGCTATGGACCTACTGTGCTCAAAGTGCCAGTCCCTGGGGGAAAAGTAAGATGGGACAGCGGGCAAAACACTATTGCCTCGTTTTCAAACATAAAGACAAAAACGATGTCGTACATTCACGGCGATATGAATTTTATCGTCAAGGCATTGATGATTATCGTTATTTAATAACACTAAAAAAACTCGCAAGCAAAAAAGGACCGAAGGCTGAAGAAGCAGCAGAAAAACTGATTAACCAGGCTATTGAAGATATTGTATCAGACATAAGAGATACCACTCGCTGTGATAAATGGCGAATCAGAATTGCAAAAGAAATCCTCAAGATAAAAGGAATGATATAGTAATGATAAAGAGACCACGGATTATTTACAACGACGACACCTGCGGCTTGAGGATAATTACTCCGCCGCATACGGAAGAAAAAATATCGACGGCAGTAGATTATATGAAAAATTCTCAGGTCGATTGTGTTTGCTGGTGTTTGTCTACCGGGGACGTTGCCCTTGCATATTATTCAAATATCCTTGAAAATATGTATGACTTGGTTGAAAATGATCGTGATTATATTCCCGCCAGAAAGTCTATAGACAAGGATTTAATACGATCTTTGCATAAAAAAGGAATAGATTATCTGCCTGTATTGATTAACAAATTCCATGATGCAGAAATTTCCTTTTACGCGACTTTCCGTATGAACGATGCTCATCTTAAAAGCCGCCCTAATGGAAGCCTCTCGTCTGAGTTCTGGAAAAACCATCAGGATTATCGTTTATGGGAGGTTCAGGACGGAAGAAGCTATTATAATGCCACATTGGATTTTTCGTATCCGGAAATTAGAAAGTCGAGAATTGATTCCATTATCGAAGTTGTAACACGCTATGATGTAGATGGTATTGAGTTGGATTTTTGTCGCAATCCTTACATATTTCAGCCTTCAGAGGCGTGGGGGAAGCGGAATGTCCTCACAAAATTTATCTTGTCGATACGAAACAAAATTAATGAAATTGGCCGTAGAAAAAAGAAGGAAATAAAATTAATTATCCGGGTTCCTTTTGCGGATGAAAAGTTGAAGCAAGCAGGGATGGATGTACAGACATGGCTGGAAATGGGCTGTCTGGATATTCTGGTTATGAGTAATCTTGTTAATGATTATAATGAAAAAATAGCTCCTTGGCTTGAGCTTTGCAGAAAAAATAACATCCTCTTTTATCCAAGCATTGAAGCTGGAGCTCAGATCAATTGTTGTCCTTCTGTGGATTTACCTCCAGGTATTGCTGCGCCAAAGAGCAATTTTTATGTAAAAGAAGATTCTCAGCTTAGCATTAAAAGAGTACGGGGTATGGCACAGAGCTATAATGCTCAAAACCCAGACGGTATTTATATGTTCAATTACCCATGCAAACTGTTTGAAACCGAAAGAAACCCTGATGAATTTGCTGAATTGACTTCAGTATTAAGTGAATTAGGGAGCCTTGAAACATTGAACGATAAGCCGAAGCAATATCTTTTCTGGGGTGATTTACCGATTTATGTAGAAGCGATGCGTCCCCCTGAATATTATCAAACGATTAAGTTTAATATCATGGACAGCAACTTGAATAAGACGAGCAAAGTTGTCTTAAGTTATATTCGGGCTATTGAAGACAACCCTCATAATATTGACAAAAGCAAAGGATATTTGCCAGATAACTATATCAAAACAATATTGAACGGCAAAATTTTAGATGAAAAAACATTCAAAAAGAATAAAGAAAAACCGGGTACCATTTTTTCAGGGTTTACCATTGGCGAACACGAGAAGATTGAAATCCAGCTTAGTGGAGATGATCTTTTATATGGAGAAAACTCTCTGGCTTTTCATATACCTCATTTTCCGGAAAATGATTCACCATATGTCTATATATATGAATTATGTGTAGAAACCTCATCTGGGCAAAAATAATCAATTCTCACCAAATCTTTTTACAATTAAAACAGGAATATAATATCATGATAGAACAAGAATTTGAACAATATGCTGTGTCTAGAGTGGAAAGCACGGCTACTTTGTCATTTATGCCTGCTTATGCCGCCCGTGAGTTTGATGTTGATTATGGTCAGAGGTTTCATTCAGATCCTTTATATCGTATAAAACAAATACAAAAGGCAGAGAAAGGATATTTCAACAAATTTGGCGAATATGGTTTGGGAAACCCTGATCCGGCACCGGATTTGAGTGTGGGGATACAAGCCCTTGATTTTATGAATGCAGCTATGGGGGGCAGACAATTGTTCGGTAGCGAAGAATCAGTATGGACACCGGATCAGCCCCTTTCGCATATAAAAAATATGGATGATGCGAAAAATCTAAAGGATATTAGTTGGGAAGATAATACTTGTTATCAAGATCTCTGGAGACAAACAGAAATATTGTTACATGACTATCCGAACGACACGGTCAATGCAATTCAAGGGGTTTACCGTGACGGCAATAATGGTGAGAACAGCTTTCTTACTATGCATACACCCTACACTACGGCTTTTCGGCTTTTAGGAGACCGCATTCTTGAATACATGCTTTTGGAAGAACAACTGGCTTTGGAAGTATTTGAGTACATCAAAAGACAATATTTGAATTTATGGAGTGCAATTCTAAAACGGACTGGCTGGACAGGCACAAAGATTCATTTTGGAGATTGTGCGGCTACAATGTTGTCGCCGGATATGTATGAATCTCTTCTCCTTCCAATTTATCAATCATTTATGGAGCAATTTACAGGATGCGTGATACATTCCTGCGGCCCTTCATCTCATTTGCTGGAATTGTTTGCTCAAATCCCAAATGTAAAACAATTACAGTTAGGAGATGGCACTAACTTGAAACAAGCCCGTTCATTGTTTCCCGACAGTTCAATAATTGCTTACTATGATCCAGGACGATTGATTGCTGATAAACCAGTTGAAATAGAATGTAAAATATGGAGAATGCGCGAGGCGCTGGATAATAATTTTATCATTTCATGTGGTGAAGCAGATCCGGATACACCTGAAGAAAATATTGTTGCATTTCTTGAGACGGCACAAAAGCTGACCGCGGATGTTAAAAAATAAAGCGAAACAGATAATCCCTGGCGGCACTCAGCTTCTTAGCAAGCGTCCTGAAATTGTTTTGCGGCAAAGGACGCGAAATCGGATTGGTCGCATATCTCCTGGCAGTACTAATGCTTGTATATTTAATATTTGTGAGGATTTCATAAAGTATTCGCTTAGCGAAGTGCTGTAATTAAGCTGTTTAGATTTGAATTTTTTACTTTAATAAGGTATATTCAATCTTAAGAGTTAATTATCATGGGGTCTATTATGTTAACAGAAGAGTATCTGCAGAAAATAATCCAAATCAGTTTAGGCTCAAGTCCGGAAAACATGCTCAAAACATCCATTGAGATTTGTACTGAACTTTTGGGCGGGGATGGCGGGTCTATTCTTGGAGAAGAAGGTCCGGCTTTGCAATTCCTTTTTTCAAGCGCCGAAGAACTGATTGGAGTTAATGTACCATTCGATAGTATTGCAGGCATTACCATAAACAAAAATATGATTGTCTATACTCATGCTCCATCTGATAAACGCCATTTTGACGGAATTGATAAGCAGCTTGCCAAACAGACCGATTATCTTTTGAGTATCCCCATCCCATCAATTCGTCCGTCTAGTGATAATAACAAAACAGCCAAAAATGCAGGAGCTTTACAGATACTTTTCAATAAAAACATCTATCCTGAACTTGATGTAGAGAATGGAGCTCAGGAATTTGATCTTGCGGATTTTAAAAATAGTAAACTGTACACAGGAAAACTGCAAGATATATTCTTTCTCTTGCCGATAATCGCATTCAGTATGGAAGTTATGACTCTGCGGCAAACCTCATATCAGGTTATCCATGAATTGAAAAATAAAATGATATCCAGCCTTTCATGGATAGAATATTTAAAAGAAGATCTTAGCGGAATTAATCCAGAAATTCTCAATAATGATGACATCAAAGAAGATTTGAATCTTGCCGAATCCGCAGTCCATGAAGGATCTAAACTTGCAAAAAACTATCTCCAGCTTACAAAGATCTATAGTCCTGAATTTTCATCATGCAATGTAAACGATGTCCTAAAAGGAACGGCATCTTCAGCAAAAGCTTTAGCCGCTAATTTAGGGATTGAAGGTTTAACGATTGATTTGAAACTTAGTGAAAATATCAAAAATTGCGAGCTAGATTCAGAAAAACTAAAAATGGCATTCTTCAACATTTGCAAAAATGCCCTTGAGGCTTTGGCTGAATTCAAAACAAAGAATCCCAAACTCAGCTTTAGCTCTGAAGTCAACGAGGGTAAATTATTTATCTCTATAGCTGATAATGGGCCAGGTATGCCTCCTGAAATTGCTGATAACCTATTTATTCCGTTCAAAACTAAAAAAGAAGGCGGTACAGGTTTAGGTTTGACTATTGCTAAAAAAATTATTGATTTACATGTAGGCCGTATTGTATGTAAAACGAGTAAAGATGGAACAAAATTTGAAATTTTAATTTAAACAATAAGGAGAAATTATTATGAATGAAGAATTAAAAGAACAACCTGAAGAAAAAATCGAACGTGAAAATGCTAAGAATAATTATTCTTCCTTTCTAAAATCAATTGATGCAAATATGAATCCAGATAACAATACTGCATTGCTGATTGATGACGAAAAAGGTATTAGAAAGATGGTAGCAAGAAATTTGAAAGGTTTTGCTCCAAATATCCAGATTTATGAAGCATCAAACGGCAAAGAAGGACTAGAAACCCTTCAAAAAATTCGCAGAACCCACACTAATGATCCTTTGCTTATCGTTCTTGATTTAAATATGCCTGTTATGAATGGTTGGGATTTTATTACTCATATGAGACATGATTATGAAAAAGCTGGAGAAACTCAGGGGATTCCTATCGTTGTCTTGTCTTCAACTGATGGTGAAAAAGGTTTCTTTACGAAAAAAAGTGTCCATTATGGGAAAAATGATTATAAGCCTCTGGTTACAGTAGCAAAAGAATCCTGCCTTGATAGAAGCCATTACAGCGCCACAGGTGAGAAGGGGCTTAAAGCTTGGTTCCAATATTTTCTTAAAGAAAAATAATGCCTTAATAAGATTAAGGGGAGTGCACTATTATGCAGAGAAAATTCAGTGTAGACATTGTCTTTGTTTTTACAATGTTGATTATCATAACAATTTCCAGTATATTTAGCTTAGTCTACTATAAAAATAAAAATAACGCTATAAAAAGTGCCCATGAGCAATTTGAAAAAAGTGCGCAGGCATTAATGCAAAATACTGATGAGCACATGGAAATTGTGCAATTATCTACGGAAATTGCAACTCTGGTCTTTAAAAAAGCTGACTTAAAACTGGCTTTTGATTCTGAACAATCCGCATACCTCCTTAAAGTAATCCGTACACACAAACATATAGCTCTTTTTTATTTTGGAGATACAAAAGGAAATTTTCTTCAAGTCGCAAATTTGAACAACAAAATTTATATTAAGTTAATTCGCCGAAGAAATGGTAAGGCCCAAACTATTTTCAGGTACTATGATAATAATGACAAGTTGAAAGACACAAAAAAAGACCATGATTCAAAATATGATCCTAGATCACGTCCCTGGTATATTGGAGCAAAAAAAACAAAAGAAACATTCTGGACAGACCCTTATATATTTTTTGAAACTGGAAACCCAGGTATAACAGTATCAGTGCCGGTATTTAGTAAGAATAAAACTCTTTTAGGTGTTGTCGCTGCTGATATAACTCTTCATGGCTTGTCAGATTTTTTGAAAGAGGTGGAGTTAACTAAACATGGTATAGCTTATATTACAGACGCCAAAGGATATCTCCTAGCTTATTCCAGAGAAAAGAACATAATTGCCAGGAAAAATGGCAAAGTGCGCAGCTTGAAGCCAGAAGAGTTAAAAAATCCAGCTATTAATGCTGTAATTGTCGCAAATGTGAATAAACAGAAAAGTTTAAGCTATAATGGGAAAGATTATCTTACAGCTTTCTTGCCTTTCCCTAATTCCTTTGGGAAAAAATGGAATTTTACAATTGTGGCGCCGGAAGATGATTTTACTGGTGCAATGAAGGAAACTTTAAGGCAAATATTTTATATATCAATAGCTGGATTAGCCATTGGAGTATTTATAACCATGTTGCTTGCCAGAAAAATTTCCAAACCTATTGAGCTGCTTTCAAAAGATGTCCTTGAAGTGAGGAATTTTAACCTGGATTCTGACTCTGGAGTACACTCCCATATACATGAAATTCAGGTCATGGATAATGCTATAAGAGCAATGAAAAACAGCCTTAAGGCTTTTCGGCTATATCTTCCTTCTGTTCTGGTCAAACAGCTTGTTGAATCAGGAGAGAGTATTGAAATAGGTGGAAAAGAACGTGATCTTACCCTGTTTTTTTCAGATATTGCAGATTTCACCACAATTTCCGAAAAATGCCCCCCTGAAGATCTCATGCTTCAATTGTCAGAATATTTTGACGCAATGACAAATATTATTGAAAAAGAAAAAGGAACAGTGGATAAATTTATTGGCGACGCGGTTATGGCATTCTGGGGAGCTCCGCTGCCTAATGAAAATCATCCTCTTGGCGCATGTCATTCCGCGTTGCAATGTCAAAGACAAATCAAAAAGCTCAATACAAAATGGAAGAAAGAAGGTAAGGAACAATATCATACTCGTATAGGAATACATTCTGGACCAGTAACTGTAGGAAACATAGGCGCGAAACAACGCATGAACTATACGGTTTTAGGTGATGGAGTTAATCTTGCGAGCCGTCTGGAGGGTGTAAATAAAATTTACAAAACGGATATAATAATCAGTCATTCAACATATATCCAGGTTAAAGAATTTTTTAAATGTAGAATTTTGGATCAAATTGCGGTAAAAGGTAAAGATGAAAGCATAAAGATCTATGAACTTCTTACGGAAAGTGATTCGTTAGAAGCGAAGAAATTTGCAGATTTTGCAAATCAATTCCAGAATATCTATGAATTCTATTTAAAACGCGAATGGCAGAAGGCAAAAACATTATTCCAGGAATTTGCAAAAGAATTCGCCGACGATCATGTTTGCCAGCTATATATCGAGCGTTGTGATAAATATATCAAAGAAGAACCAAATGCATCCTGGAACGGAGCAAGCAAGCTAAATTCAAAATAAAAGCTATTCAGCTTCTTCGCCATATCCATGTGTTTTCAAGGTACTCTCAAAGCTAATTTTGTCAACTGAGCGATAGAGAGCTTCTTCTGCCGTGACGGTTCCCTTTTCTACAAGCTCAAACAATGCTTCATTTAAAGTCTGCATACCAAATTTCTTTCCAGTTTGCATCATGGAAGGAATTTGATGAGTTTTACCTTCTCTGATAATATTTGCAACTCCGGGAGTTACTACTAATATCTCAAGACCAGCAATTCTGCCGCCACCCACTTTTTTAAGCAGAGTTTGTGCAATTACACCTTTTAGAGAGCTACTGAGCATTGTTCGAATTTGATCTTGTCTATCCGCAGGAAATTGATCAATAATCCTGTCAACAGTGCTGGGAGCCGTATTAGTATGCAGAGTACCGAAAACCAGATGACCAGTTTCAGCTGTTTCAATAGCAATTTCAACAGTCTCCAGGTCGCGCATCTCACCTACAAGTACAATGTCTGGATCTTCGCGCAAAGCTGCTCGTAATGCTCTTTTGAAGCTTCCAGTATGCTTGTGAACTTCACGATGATTAATCAAGCAGTTTTTATTTTTATGTACAAACTCAACCGGATCTTCAATTGTTATTATATGGTCAGTTCTTTCTTCGTTAATCAGATCAATCATTGCAGCGAGAGTAGTTGATTTACCACTTCCGGTAGGGCCGGTAACTACCACTAAGCCTTTATTTAAATAACAAAGGTCTCTTACCGCTTGCGGGAGATTGAGCTGATCAGCACTTAAAATTTTAACTGGAATCTGACGGATAACTGTGCCGATTCCGTTATTATCCATAAAGACATTCACTCTAAAGCGCCCGATATCGGGAAGCTCGTAGGCAAAGTCTGTATCATAGCAGTCCCAGAACTCTTTTTTATTGCGTTCCGGCATAATCTCCTCTATTATGTCTTTAGCTTTATCATTATCAATTTTATCAGCACCTTCAAGTTTTCTCATTTCACCATCCATTCTAACTGAAGGAACATTGCCGCTAGATAAATGTAGGTCTGATGCGCCACTACTAATCAGGAATTCTAAAAAGGAATCAATTGTTGCCATTTTTCATTACTCCTGTTCTGTATCTATTTTAGGTTGATCAAAAGAGATTGCGGATATTGCCCTGTATGGAATCATTACTAATTTTTCTTTATCAGTCTGTAAGAGTAATTCGAGGCCATCATTAGTTTTATCAGCTTTCAGTAGAATTCCGTTTACAGTTTTTCCTGAATTCAGATCAATCGATATTTGTGAACAATGATTGATTAACTGATTGTAATTAAGCTCCAATATACCGCTGATTGACAGCCCCCAGTCAACTGCCTGTTTATAGAGTACTGTGGTATTTTTCAATCGGTCTGAAATTATTCTAACAAAAACATTCAGTATTTTCTTGCCGATAGCCGGCTTTTCATCAAGCAATTTTTCAAAATCATTCTTCTTGATTGAAATTAATTCTGTTTTTTCGAGAGCCCTTGCAGAAGCACTACGATAATCTTCTGAAATGACTGCCAACTCACCAAAAAGCCCGCCTTTTTTCAATGTAATCAAAGTTTTATCTACATTTTCTGTAATCTGAGTATATATTTTCACACAGCCTTTAAGAATCACAAATAAGTCATCACCTTGCGCACCTTCCTCAAAAACAAGTTGATCTGGCTCAATTGTCTGAACTTTGCAAATATCAGCAAGCACTTGTATTTCATCATCATTCAAAGCTGAAAATACTGAAATACCCTTCAACGACTCTTTAATATTCATATTAATCCTCCTGTAGGTTTTCTGCGTCAAACTTTTTAATTAACAAAATAAAGATTCATATCTTCTTTTCCTTTTAAATCAACAAGGCCTCTCGGGGTAAAATTGAAATCGTCAGTAAGCAGTTCCCGGGTTGCTTGAGAAATCGTTACTTTCAATGCTTCGGAAGCTGTTTCCACCCTTGAAGCAGT
>Ga0307988_1001421_pt1 | contig 13434 bp, 7 predicted proteins | sample EllFjometagen183_FD_203166 | JGI IMG/M metagenome (GOLD analysis project Ga0307988, IMG submission 203166) | Marine microbial communities from Ellis Fjord, Antarctic Ocean - #183 | ecosystem: Environmental > Aquatic > Marine > Unclassified | place: Southern Ocean | collected 2014-10-08 | reverse complement strand
GATAGAATTAAACGGAGAATCAATGAGGAAAAGGAAATTAAAAAAATGAATAACTTAGCCATTGAAATCGAAAAGTGACTGGCAGGGTATCGTCGGAATCACTGGCAGGGTATCATCGGAATATCGATAAAGTGCTATTATCGGATAGAGAATGCTCTTTTGATTATATATATGATGAATTAGATGGCTTTATTGCAGAACAAATTATTGTAATGCCAGGCACAAACAATTTACATTTGAATACTGGTAAAGAGACTATTGATAATAATGAAATTTAAAAATGAAGATTAAAATATATATATTTTTACTAATTGTAATGATGGTCGGAGTTGTGCAAATAAACAATGCACAAGAAACAAGATCATCCGTTGCTATCAGTGTCACTTACGATTTCGTTCCGGTTAACCTGAAGAAGATTCGGTAATTAACATTACTAATTTGGCTGGTATGAAACTTAAAGCCTTTTATCTTAAATCAGGTAATCAGGTGATAAATTTAAATGGAATAGGCTCAGGAGTTCATTTTCTGGCAGTTGAAAACCAGGCAGTATCTAAAAAAATTATTATCCTATAGATTTAAGGAATTTCTTACAATAATGCGACTGGTTATGACGATATCGCACACTTTTACAGAGCTTTTAAGAAATATACCAAAATGACGCCAAAAGAATATCGAATAAAGTATTTTCCAATTGGGTAAGTGTGGTAAAATTTATTGCCACTTTAGTTATCGAAAAAAATGGTGTTGAAATTTATCGAATCATTCATTATCCCTGATTGTGCTCAAATATTTTTCTGCTATTACTTTTCTTGTATTGAATTTAGTAATATAGTCCAGATGTACGGAATCTGATGGATATATATCCTCTTCGCCGGGAGGATAGCGATCCATTCCATGGAAAGGGAGAGGTAATACAGTTTTACCTGATGCTGTATTCAGATCCCCATCTTTTACCCATCCAACACTTTGGATCATAAAATCCCTTTTCCATCCTTTAGGTAGGTTAGGAAGTGCATTTGCATCAAATTTAATGGATGTTTCATCACCTGCATTAGAAATAACAGACAAATCATCGGCATCGATAAGAAGAGGTAATACATCTCCATATCGCGTGTAATCACCAATCAGGTCGATCCATCTTGGTTCCTTAGAAACATCTGAATAATCGAACCAATGAGGTCCATAACGTCCACCTTTCCTGTAACTACGGGAGAATCCCCGATAATGGATATCAGCATAAACAGGTTGCATTTCGGTTGATACAATTGGAGCTTTTGAATTACAGGAAGAATAGAAAATTTGATCCCAATACAATTCCATATTTGTACGAATACGAATGCGGGAGTCGTTTGAAAGGAATTTGCCTGTTAAGTCAACTATAACTGTTTTATCTTTTCCCATTGGAAATCCAAACCTGTCAACAACAGTTTCCCATTCTCCATTTTTATTGATCACCTCTATTGAGGGCGAAGCAACTTTTATTGCATCGGATTGTGAAAGCGCTACATTAATACTTGCATCGGTCGGGAAAATCCAACCAGTTAAAAACAAATAAAATTCTTCAGATCTATTTACCTTTCCAAAATTAAGGATCAGGTCTTTCATTTCTGTTATGCCCTGGTATTTATCCAATTTGAAGTTGGCGATATACTTATCATCTTTTTCCAAAATTTGAGGAAGTATGTCTGTTCCATCCTGGTCAACTGCCGAAACCGGAACATTTTTACTGTTTACAGGGTAAATTTTATATTCAGGGAATGGTGGAGGAGAAAACTCTTCATCCACAAAAACATCAATGGTGTCGGGATGGTCAACTGCCATTAGCTTTACTTTATCAAAATAGATAGTTTCCCATAATTCCGAAGTAATTTGTATGGAATAGAATCCATCCTTTTCTTTAAGGTACTCCCCTGGTATTTTAATATAATCATCCGATGCATCGGCGAAGCCATAAGTTGTGGTACCTCCCATAATACCAAGCGGCATTCCAAGGGCACTTCGCCACATGATATCTTTTACAAAAACATATTCTTCACCATTCCATGTGTACAAAAAAGGGCATGAACCTTTTAATATTTGTTTCTCAATTAAATCCTGATCAGAAACAGGGAAGAATATATTTTGAGGAACTCCATTTGTCCAGGTTATACGTATTATTTCTGCATTTTCACGTGCACCTATTCCAAAATGAACATTGGGTTCGGTTACAACTTTTGTTTGGTACAAGTCTCCTGCCCTGATTTCTACTTTTGCTCCAATACCAAAGAAGTTATTTTTTGCACTACCCGTACGCAATCCCACCAATTTTATATTAACAAAATGGTTTATGTTTCCACCATCATTCCGTAACAAACGAACACCATTCAAGCCGGCAATAACAATATCTTCATCACCATCGTTATTATAATCCAAAATAGCAATTTGCCTACCTGATTTCAAATCTTCTGGTAATAAATCTGAAACATCAATAAAATCCCCATCTCCTTCATTATGAAATAGAAATACACCTTTTTCACTTTTTTCTATTGATTCGCCAACTACTATAAGGTCAAGAAATCCGTCGTTATCGAAATCTAAAAAGGAGGCATCATTCCCTTTTATATCCTGGAGGGTAAGGAACATCTCTTTGGATTGATTTTCCTTTTCAAATTTGCCATTACCCTTATTGCAGAACAATGTATGATTTCCCCCTTTAAGTGAAGTGATGAACATGTCTATAAAACCATCATTGTTATAATCTCCAACAGTTACTGCTCCTGAGTTTCCTTCACTTATTAAATTAAATTCCCCGGTTTTATCTTTAAAAATACCCTGCCTTTGATTTGAGTACAAAATGTTGCTTGAATTTTCATTAACCACAAAAAGGTCAATATCCCCATCATCATCGAAATCGCCAAAAGCTGCATCTTTAGTTAAAGTTTTACTCCCTGCCAGGTTCATTTTTTCTGCCTGTTCCAGGAATGTCCCATCAGAATTATTTCGAAATAGCAAATTTGACGATAATGACGCTTCAAATAAATCCAGGTCTCCATCATGGTCAGAATCAAAAAACAGAGCCATGTTACTTTCTGTATCCATGCTGAGTTTTGCATCATCAGTAACATCATCAAAAGTCCCGTCACCAGCATTTTTGTATAAGATATTTGCTCCCTCTTTTAAAACATAAAGGTCGATATATCCGTCGTTATCATAATCAGCAAAAATAGCAGAAGACTCATTCCCTGAATGGTGTATTCCGGCTTCATTGGAAACATCCGAAAATTTCCCCATGTCATTTTTGAACAAATAATGTTTGTATGTCAAGCTCTGAGGATCAAAACTACCCACATACATATCCATATCCCCATCCCCGTCGTAGTCGCTTACAGCTAAATGTGCCGGATTTTCGTTTTTAGTTTTTTCTCCAGTTTTCGATGAAGGAATTATGTCTAAACCTGAAATGGCCGTAATATCCGTGAATTTGATGGCATCAAGTACTGATTCCCATGAATTAAGTTGAGTGGAAGTTTGTTGATCAAAAGTAATAACTGGGAATCCAACCAGGGAACCTCCCGGACCTTTTAAATCAAGGACACCTGCCTGATATGGAGACGTAACCTTTAAATAATTATGGAAAATTTTGAATGAGGTAATTGCATTTTTACTATCGGATAATTGCAGAGCTTTGAGTGTATTGTCGTAATATTCAATTGCTTCATTTGGAAATTCAGGAAACAGTTTGCTAATCTCCTCCATTTGTTCCAGTGCCTTGTCTGAATTGCCCTTTTGAATCAGAATTTCGATTAAATTAAGACGTGGTACTAAATTCTCAGGTGCATTCTCCACAACTTTTGCAGTGTAATGTTCCCTCTGGCTTTGTGATTCCTCATCTGATTCTGTTGAATAAAGTTCAGAAAGATTATACAATGTTTTAATATGCTCAGGAGAAAATTGAAGTGATTCTTCAAGTTCAAAAATAGAACCCTCCCTGTCACCGTTCATTTGAAGAACTTTAGCCAAAATTAATCGGACATTCGGATCTTTGGGATCAATTTTGATTGCTTTTCTAGTAACTTCCTCTGCTTCCTTATATTTACCCATTCTCAGGTAAACTAATCCTAAATTAGCATAACCAAGTTTTTCTTTTGGCGCAATATCAATAAACTTAAGAAACTCTGCTTCTGCTTCTTCCAGTTTATTCTCTTCAAGATATGCAAGGCCTAGGGTTCTGATGACTATCATATCAGAAGATTTTTGCTTGCTACTGTTTTGATTATTTCCACAACTAAAGAACAGAATAGAATAAAGCGCAAGTAATAAATAGGTATATGTAATTCTCATAGCAGTAATCTTAAAATGATATAGAATTGATTATATAGATTATTACCAGAAATTCAGTTCCAACAATTATTTAGTTAAAATATTAAAAACATTTAAAGCCTCATTATTATTGGCAACCAGTAATAATTGCTGATTTTTCGTTGTTTTTATTACACAAATATCTCTGGCATCACCCTTATTGTTAAATCCAGTTAATTTTGAATTTATTACGGAAAATTTATCTTCGTCGTATTTTAAGACACATCCATAGGAAGCATCTAGCCTGGGGGTTTCAACCTCAGTATTATAAATGTTGCCAACTGATAGGATTTCGTTTACACCATCGTTATCAATATCAATAAATTTAAAGTCTTGAATTGGTGAAAATTGTGCTTCAACAGGTAGTTTTTTTATTTGGAATTTACCATTTCCAATATTCTCAATAAAAACACTTTTCAGGAAATCAGCTTCATAATGTAAAGCATTTTCTAATTTTTCCTGTCCATATATTTCAGTAAGATTAGCTTCTGCAAAAGCTTTGTAGCTGGGGAACTTATCTTTAATAAAAGGCATTTGTTGGGATGAGCATTCGCGACCTCTTACCGGAACGAGCTCGTCTTTGTATGAATTGGAAAGTACAACATCATAAGTTCCCGAATTGTCAAAATCATCGCAATAAACATGAAAGGATTTTCCATTGCCTACCTTGTATTTTGTGTTTAGCCCTAAATTTCCGGCAAACAAATCTAAATCACCATCATTATCAATATCGTTGGCTGCGATACTGAACCATAGCCCTACCGAATTTTCTAATCCCAAAACAGATATTTTTTTGAAATTTCCATTTTCATTTTCATAAAATTGAACGGGAGTCCATTCTCCTACAGTTATTAAATCATCATCCCCATCCTGGTCGTAATCAATAAAAATAGCGTCTGTAACCATCCCCATTTGTTCTAATTCGGGGGCATTTTTGCCTGTAACATCAACAAATTTCCCATTTTCATTGAGCAGTAGGTATGAATTAGGACTGTAAGGATATTTATCGGGAATAATTCTTCCTCCAATAAAAATATCCATATCGCCATCCTTATCAATGTCATTGACTTTTATTACTTGCCCGCTTGTGTGGATAGAAGGTAAGACATTGGTTTTACTAAAATTGCCTTTCCCGTCGTTTGCATATAACCTGTCTTGAAACATTTCGCTTTTGGGAGGGAACTCACTGCCTCCACTGACCACATATAAATCCTGGTCATTATCATTATCAAAATCAAAAAACAAAACTCCCAGGTCTTCAAAAGAATTATCAATACTCCATGGACCTGCTTGTTTGTTGAATTTCCCTAAAGAATTTTGAACAAATAGTTCACCACTTTGATTAGCGGCCCCACCAACAAAAAAATCTTGCAATCCATCATTATTTACATCTGCTTTTGAAATAAACGGACCATTATGAGATTGACTATAGGGTAAAAGAATCTGATTTTCAAAGTCGTTAAACTTATTTTCTTTGTGTTGGAAGGAAATGCCAATTTCACCTGAATTTATTTGTTTGAAAGTTGGAGCAACTGAAAAGCTTTCTGATTTTTTTGCTTTGATTTCGTCATCATAATTAAATGAATACATATTATTGGCAGAAAGATTTTCAATAAAAGTTGATTTTCCATCGGGCCATATAATTTCGGTTTCAGGAATAGTATCCATTTCACCTAATCCAAAAATTAACGAATATCCCATGGAAGACAAATACCCTTTTGCATTGTGTAGTTCCTGGTAAAGAGTTTCGTTGCCCTTTTTAATTTTTATTTTAGATCCCAATGCAAACTTATTTTTTTCAGGTCCGGTTAAAGTGAATTTTATGAAATTTCCCCCCAGTCCATTTGCTGATTTACTTTCATATAATGAAACATTAGCATCCATATTGTTGGTAACTAGATCCAGGTCACCATCATTATCCAGATCACCGTAAGCTATTCCGTTTGAATTAAAATTGAATTCATCCATCCAAAGATCTGAAGTCTTTTTATATTTTAGGTTACCCATGTATCGGTAAACATTATTTGGTGTTACTCCTGTCAGGGATAATTCTGTAATTTCAGAAATATCTAATTTCCTATTTAATTCTTTTGACTTCATTTTTAGGGTTCCTGGAAAATCGCCGAAAATAAACTGATGTTTAACACCATTTGAAATGAACAAATCTTTCATTCCATCATTATCGACATCGAAAAACAGGGGTGCCCAGCTCCAGTCAGATTTAGCTATTCCTGCCAGCTGTCCTATTTCGCTAAAAGTTCCATTGCCATTGTTTAATTGCAATGTATTCAACATGTATTGGTAATGAAATCCGTATTTAACCAAACCACGAAACCTGGAGGTATTCATAGCTTGCATCTCTACTTTGGATCTGATATGGTCATCAGGTGCCATTTCAACCACAAAAATATCCAGTAAACCATCATTATTTATATCGGATAGGTTTGTTCCCATGCTACTTAGTGAAGTATGGCCCATTTGATCGTATATGGTATTTGTAAAAGTTTTATCCCCATTATTGATATACATCAAGTCGGCACCATCGTAATCGCTTGTTATGTATAAATCCGGATAACTGTCTTGATTTATGTCTCCAACGGCAATTCCCAACCTATAACCAAAATTAGATAAACCTGCCTGAGTTGTTTTCTCAATAAATTTGTTTTCTATATTTTCATAAAAATTATCGGTCCTTAGTTTACCACTCTGAATATCGGCACGTAACTTTTTATATTTTATATCTTTCAGGTGGTGACTGGGGGGAGGTTGGTTCATTAAATACATATCTAAATCACCATCCAGGTCGTAATCAAAAAAAGCTGTTTGAATAGAACGATTCGGAATGTCAAGGCCATATTCTGCTGCAGATTCCTTAAATGTCTGATCGCCGTTATTTATAAATAATTTATTTCTTCTGTCATCCTTATTTTTTAAAGGACCACCCCTGCATACGTAAATATCCAACAATCCATCAGAATTTATATCAACCATGTTTATGCCTGTGGTCCAACCATTATGGATCCCGCTAATGCCTGAACTTTTACTAATATCTTCAAATTTTAAATCCCCTTTATTCAGGTATAATTTATCGAAAACTGAATTTCCTCCTAAAAAGATATCAGGTAAACCATCATTGTTTATATCACCAATTGCAACTCCACTTCCATTATATATCGATTCATAGTCGAGGTAGTTATGCTCTTCCGTTTCTAATACCTTATTTGTAAAATAAAGATTGGTATTTTTAGGATCGGTGAGGTTAAGGAAGTATTCCTTTTGTTCTTCCTGATTGGTTTGTGTGGTTTTGTTGTTGTTATCATTTGAACACGACACATTCAAAATAAACAATAAGAGAATTATATTTTTATATGCACCCATGGTTAAATTTTTATAATGTAAATGACCTGACCGAAGGTACAAGAACAATTTTTTAATTAAGCAACTGTTTAAATTTTATCCTTTGATTTCTTTTTGCGCCTTAAGCTCTCATGCTGCGTTAAAATTTCCTTAAATAGCTATGCTATTCACGTCAATTTTGCCTTGCCTGAGAACTTAATTCATCAAAAACTATTCTCAAAAACAAAACTTAAACAGTTTCTAAAAACAAATTTGTTCCTAAAAAAGGTATCAAAGCGAAACGAATAGAAACTATTAATTAGAGAATAACCGGCAATATTATTCTTCCACAAATAACTTGTTTAACCCTGTTAATACCTCTTGGGTAATATCCAGCTTATCTTCTCCGTATATTACTGTTTCAGTTCCAGTGCTTCCTAGAACCAATTGAATTCCCCTGGATTTTGCAAAACCTTTAACATATTCTGCAATTTCGTTGTTAATTGCTTCGAGCCGTTCTATGCGCATTTTTTCCAACTGTTCCATGTATTTATCTTGCAGCTGGTCAATTGCTTTTTGTTCCTTTTGGAGAGCCGATTCTGTTTCGCTTCTCGTTTTTGCCGACATTTTTGCAACATTCTTATAATATGTATCAACTTTTACCTGGTAAGGTTCGATTAAGCTTTTTATTTCCATCCTTAATTTATCTTGTTCTTCTTTAATCTCGTTATCTAAAGCTTTCAATCCTTCATATTCTTTCATTAAAACTCCTACATCAATAAAAGCAGTTTTGTTTTGCGAACACGAAGTTATCAGTAAAATGACTAAAAATAATAGTGTGAAGCTTTTCATATTAAACAGTTATAATTTATCTTTTAAAATATAAAACAAAATTCTTCGACAAAAAAGAATTCGAATAAAATTAATATTAAATCCCGTTTTTATTATAAAATAAATGCGAATCAAAGTTAAATAATGCAGGAAATCAAGGTTTTAACATTTTCTACAATCCACTTCCATGCTATTTCAAACTTTGATTCTCATATATTAGACTTTATAACAACTAAATTCGTATGTCATCATTTATCTTTTTCCGCTTCCCCGCGTTATTTCTAATTTCCATAGCTTTGGCTATGCAAATAAGAAATGCCTTGACATTCGAAAAAATCTTAAATTCTGCCTATATACTAATTTAATCATTATTAAGTCTATTGAAAAAAAACAGGAGAAAACTTACGTAATCTCCTGTTTTAAACTAATGTATAACTATTTTTCTACAGAACATTAGCCCCAGGGATGATTATTCCCGAACTCGGCAACTTCAACAATTCTAACTGTGTAAGTGTTAGTCGTTGAACCATCACCAGAAGTTATTGTATAAGTTTTAGAACCAGAAGACCAGTCTTCTGTAATTCCTGCATATGGACTCATGGTTGCAAAAAGAACAGGAGATACAAATACCTTGAAAGTTGTCCAATCCTTATCAGGAAGAACCTGTACAATGATTTCTTTTAAGTCATGGTTATAAAAAGTTCTTTGTGCATCATACCCCGCATCTCGGACATCAATAGATACCCTTATTATCCTTGCATCGCTGCTTGAAGCAATATCTTCCGTTACATAAGAATCTTCGCATGCTACAAATGACAGCAAAAACACTGAGAATATTGCAAATATTATTTTTTTCATCATAATTCTGTTTTTAAAGTTAATTAGTAAATCCAGGTGATTGAACCAGTTTGTCATTTTTAATTAGTACACTTTCATCAAGCGGCCAGTAGTAAAAATCCCAAACACTTGGGTCTGAGTAATCATCGCCTCTGTTATCCATAAACCTTGGCACATTTCGCCCTACTTTATGAGCTCTGATTAAACTCCACCATCTTTGATTTTCAGCAAGCATTTCTCTTGCGATCTCATCAAGAAGTTCATTTTCCAGTGTCTCAGTATCAGTTGCCCCTGAATACTCGGCTAATCCTGCTCTGGTCCGGGTCATGTTTAAAATGTCTATCATCGGATTAGTTTGACCTTTTGCCAGTAGTGCCTCTGCCTTTAGTAAAAGCATCCCTGTCCACCTGTAAATCGGCAGGTCGTTATCCCAATACCTGCGATTGTCGGTTGATACCAGAATTCCTGGAAATTTAATACACACATTCGTAGAGCCGTCACCATTAGCGTCAACCATTGAATTAATGTACCTTAAATCCCTTTTGTCTGTATAAGGTGGAACATCAGTTTTATCAAAAGGATCGTCATGTGCTTCTACGGTCTCATATTTCCTGTATATATTATTCATGTTGGAACCAATCTCAATCCTGTTTAGCCCTTCATCAGTAACTGCAATTGGGAAAGTACCTTGCATTGGTATAGGAACATTATCTATACGAAGGGTAATTGCATCGTGAAGATTATTTTTTGGACCTACTAAATAATCGAAAAAGTTTGCCCAAATATATTCAGGACAATCATTAGCCTGTCTTTTAAAAATTGATTTCCAATCTGAAGTAACATAGGATACTGACCCCCCACTTTCTCCGGGAATAGCATCAATAGCTGCTATGGCAATGTCTAAATCGGCAGTAACTGCTGATTTAGAGTACGCTCTGGCGGTCCACATATAAACTTCTGCTTTTAATGCCAATGCTGCAGGTTTACTTATAAAATTTTTGTCTGCAATGCCTGAAGGGAGCAATGAAATAGCCAGATCAACATCGGCTTTAACACTTGTCAATACTTCGGTTTTTGGAGCGCGTGCGTAATAATTCTCCAGTTCGGGCTTACCAAGGGTTGGTTCCAATACCAAAGGTACATCTCCATAAATCCTCACCAAATCAAAATAGATAAAAGCCCTGGTGAAATATGCTACTGCAAGAGCTGCATTTTTTTCTGCGGCATCATCAAATTCTATTTCTTCGATTTTAACCAGCAATAAGTTGCAATGGTGCAATAAGTTGTAATAACCACTCCAGTTTCCTCCACCAATAATTCCAGTTTGTGTATGAAGCTGTATTGGCCCTGTAAAACGTGGTCCCAGTCCACCAGGTCTGAACATATCAGTCCTTGCATCGGTTATACCAACATAATTATCATTACCATCTAATGTTGACATAAGTCTGGCCTGTATGCCATTAGCATAGGCTACTGCATCTCCGGGCACTTTCCAATAACTGGCTCCCGTTATATTATTGTACGTATCTACATCTAAATGTTCCTGGCAACCAACTAAAAGCATGGCGCTTAGTACAAGTAGTTTAAATATATTTAGTATTTTTTTCATATCGCTTTAATTTAAAATTTAACATTTATCCCAAAATTCATAATCAATGGTGACGGTGGGACAGTTCTAAGTTTATCTGCAGCATCTGTCTGAGAAGGATCTGGTCCCTTATAATTTGTTAAAAATCCAACATTAGCAGCAGAAGCAAATACATTTAAATCAGCAAGTCCAATTTTACTAATCCATTCGTTAGGAAATGTATATTTAAATTCAATATTCCTTAAAGCTATATAATCTGTGCTTTGCAAAAACGGATCACTTCTTCTCTCATAGTTCCAGGCAGCATGCCTATTTGCCCATGTATACATCGAAAAATTATTATCTCCTTCTTCCATCCATGATTCTCTTACACTAAGGGCTGGTCTGTCTGCTCCTTGCGCCTGAGCAATCATCCTCATACCATGCCAGTCCTCAGCAACACCACCTGTCATCGCTTCCAGTGTGAATGAAAAGTTAAAATCGCCAAAACTACCAGACTTGTACTGGAAAGTATTGGTCATACCAAACCTTTTATCCGGAGTGGCCCAACCTTTAAACTCACGGTCGTGTGCATTAACCAGTCCATCGTCATTTAAATCAGCCCATGCATAATCGCCAGGTTTTTAAAATTGTCTTTTATTTGCTGAAGATGCTGAAACTTCATCATAATGAGTTGCGTTGTATGCATCGGCTTCATCCCAGTTTTGAAGGATTCCTTCATTGACATAACCATAAACAGCACCCCATTTTTCTCCTTCAGCATAACCTCCCACAAGAATAGGATCTCCTGTTGGATCAGCTGGATTGGTAACAAAGTATCCGCTGATACGGTTGTTCTCGGTACCATTTTCAGGTAATTTTGTAGTTATTTGCTTTAAATAATCATTATAAAATGCTGATGTATTCCATGAGAATTTATCAGCATTTACAACATTTGCGCTAAAAACCAGCTCAATACCTTGACTTGCAAAATTACCAATATTGGTCCTAATTCCTGAAAAACCTGTAAAAGAAGGTAATGGTTCTGAAAATAATCTGTTAACAGAAGACTTATCGTAATATTCAACAGAAGCATTTATTCTATCACCTTGAAGAAACGCCATTTCAAGCTTAATATTCATTTCTTTGGTTGTTTCCCAAACCAAATCGACGTTTTGTAAAGTTGACTGATAAATACCTCCTACTCCTGCATAGCTATTTGTAGAATAGGCACCATTAGTGTCGTTAATACTCAAATTCTTGGATTGACCAGCTTCTCCATACGAAGCAGTAATTTTTGCTTTTTTAAACCAGCTTGTCATGTCCATACCGCTCCAAAAACCTTCTTCGTGAATATTCCACCCAACCGAAACTCCCGGGAAGAACCCAAATTTATTTTCCTCTGTAAACTTATAATGCCCGTCATACCTAAGAGAGGCATTAAAAAGGTAACGTTTATCATAGTCATAACGTACACGTCCAAACCAACTTTGTATTGCAGTTTTAAAATACTGAGAATAAGTTGTTGAATTTTCAGCAGGAAGACTAGAAATAATCGTTGGAATTAAATCTGTTGATGCTCCAAAAGTTGATGATGCTAATACATATTGATATCCATTTCTGAATGATGTACCTCCCAGTAAACTAAGATTATGAGCATCATTGAATGTTTTATCATAAGTTAAAAGAGCTTCAAGTTGGGTATTAATCTCATTAGTTATCCATCCTGATTGACTACGCTTTGCTCCCTGGATTTGGTTTTCATAAATAAAAGATAAATAATTAGATGTCTCTTGCCTCAAACTAAAAGAGGGCCTGAATTTTAAACCATCAATAATTTCCCATTCCAGGTAAACACCTAATTTCATATCTGTATTAATCCTCTCTCTCAGAAGATTATCTTCATAATATTCAGGATTATATTTACCGCTATTCTTATAGTTAGGAGCCGGGGTTCCATCATCATTATAATACCTAACCGTTGATGCCTGCCTACCAGACCTCTCGTACCAACTATTACCTTCTCCCTTGTTTTCATCTTCAACCGCATAACTAAAGTTTATCCCTGAAGTTACATTGTCAGCAAGATTAAATAATGCATTTGAATTTAAATAATACCTTACGTAATCATTAAATACACCAACTCCGTTAACATCGAAATAACTCCCAGACACTTTATAGGTCGCTTTATCAGAACCACCACTCACATTTAAGAAATAATTGTCAGCGTCACCAGATGTAAGAGTTTTATCTTGCCAGTCTGTTGCCTTAAAAGCCAGCTGCCTGCCGGTTACCGGATCAGTTGTTTGATAAAAGTCACCAGGCAAAGAACCACCATTATATTGAAGTACATCATCTAACCAATATACGGTTGAAGCGGCGTTTTTAATATACCCAGATTGATCAGGGTGATATTTCTGAGCTGCAGACCACCAATGTGCCCTTCCATCAATGAACTGATAACCAATACTGCGTTCATAATTTAAGTACGACAGCCTTGCGTAATACAACTCTTCTTCGAAACT
>Ga0307988_1001420_pt1 | contig 13436 bp, 9 predicted proteins | sample EllFjometagen183_FD_203166 | JGI IMG/M metagenome (GOLD analysis project Ga0307988, IMG submission 203166) | Marine microbial communities from Ellis Fjord, Antarctic Ocean - #183 | ecosystem: Environmental > Aquatic > Marine > Unclassified | place: Southern Ocean | collected 2014-10-08 | reverse complement strand
TCAGTCCCAAATGTTTCGTGATTGCCGCGGTCAAGGTCGTTTTGCCATGATCGATATGGCCGATGGTTCCCACGTTCAAATGCGGCTTCGTCCTCTCAAATTTCATTTTGGCCATTTTGTGCCCTCCTGCATGATCGTAAGTCAACGCTTGTGTTGTAAAACGACTTCGCTAACTGCCACCAATTATTCTTAAGTTACCAGCGATAATGGGCAAAGGCCTTGTTTGCCTCAGCCATCCGGTGCGTGTCCTCACGTTTTTTTATGGATGCCCCTTTTTCACTTGCAGCGTCCATCAGTTCACCGGCCAATTTTGACGCCATGGTTTTTTCGCCTCTTCCCGTGGCAAAACCGATAATCCAACGCATACTGAGCGCCTGTCGTCTGGCCGGTATCACTTCGGTCGGAACCTGATAGGTGGATCCTCCCACCCGTCGGGATTTCACCTCAACAGCCGGCCTTACATTTTCAAGAGCGCTTTGAAAAATGGCCAACGGATCTTTTTTGGTTTTCTCCTCTATAATCCCGAAAGCTTCATAAAGGATCGCCTGGGCCGTACTTTTCTTCCCTTTACTCATCAAGTTATTGATAAACTTGGCCGCAAGCACACTGTTATATTTGGGGTCCGGTTTAATATCTCTTTTGACCCCTACTCTCTTCCTGGACATAAAAATCTCCAAAATGCAACTAGGAATTTTTCGGCATTTCCTCACATCACATGGGGTGCCTTCACCGCATTATGAACCGCTTGACTTAAGACTTTTTGGTTTTTTAGCGCCATATTTACTTCGACCCTGGCGACGATCATCCACTCCCACAGTGTCCATGGTCCCTCTCACCACATGGTACCTTACACCGGGTAAATCCTTGACACGACCGCCCCTGATCAGGACCACTGAGTGTTCCTGAAGGTTGTGTCCCATCCCTGGGATATACGAAGTCACCTCAAGCCCATTGGTCAATCGAACCCTCGCAACCTTTCGGAGAGCGGAGTTGGGCTTCTTAGGCGTTGACGTGTAAACCCTTACGCACACGCCTCTTTTTTGAGGAGCACCCTGCAGAGCGGGAGTCGTAGCTTTCTTCTTCGACTTACGACGGCCCTTTCTAACAAGCTGGTTAATGGTCGGCATGAAATCTCCTTCTTTTTACATCAATGGCAAATGCTTAAAAAACTTATTTTCTGAAACCACAGAATTTATTTTTATATCCGCTTTATCTCTCGTTGTCAACATAATTCACGAAGCAAATTAAAAAAACTATCCCGCAACACCAATCTCTATATCCCGATAGGATTCAAGCCCCGTACCCGCTGGAATCAGGCGACCCATGATCACGTTCTCTTTCAGACCTTTAAGGCGATCCTCTTTCCCCGCAATACTGGCTTCGGACAGCACCTTGGTGGTTTCTTGAAAGGATGCGGCCGAAATAAAGCTCTCTGTATTGAGAGACGCCTTGGTGATGCCCAACAGCAGGGACTCAGCACTTGCAGGCTGTTTGCCTTCGGCAACCAACTTATTGTTCTCCTCCTGGAAACGCCATTTTTCAACATTCTCTGCCAGCAGGAAACCTGAGTCGCCAACATCGGTGACACTCACCTGTCGGACCATCTGGCGAACGATTACTTCGATATGCTTATCATTGATTCGGACACCCTGTAGACGGTATACCTCCTGAACCTCATTCACGAGATATTTGGCAAGTTCCTTCAGCCCCCTGATTTTTAATATATCATGGGGATCAGCGGAGCCATCCATAAGCGCCTCCCCCGCACGCACATAATCACCCTCCAAGACACTGACGTGCTTTCCTCTCGGCACGAAATAGGTCACAGCATCGCCCACGTCAGGGGTCACGATCATCTTTCTTTTGCCTTTGGTATTTTTGCCAAAGGAGACCATCCCGTCGATTTCCGTGATAATGGCTGTCTCTTTCGGCTTCCGCACTTCAAACAGCTCTGCAACGCGGGGCAGACCGCCCGTAATATCCTTCGTTTTAGTGGTTTCCCTCGGAATCTTGGCCAGAACAGTTCCAGCGCCCACGGCATCGCCCTCATTAACCATAATGACAGCCCCCACCGGCAGCTGATAACGTCCCTTGGCTTTGGCGTTCCCCGGAAGATCCGAGGTTTTCCCCGAACTGTCTTTGATTGAAATGCGAGGCCTGACATCCGCTTCACGTGATTCCACAATAACACGACTGATCTTCCCTGTTACCGTGTCCCGCTTCTCCTTCATGGTTCGATCGTCAATGACGTCCCCGAACTTCACGGTACCCGGCACTTCCGTTAAAATGGGGATGGTGAATGGGTCCCACTGGGCCAGAACCTGAGAGGGATCTACCTTCTGCCCATCTTGTACTTTCAAAGACGCACCGTATATGAGGGGGTACCGTTCCACTTCCCTGCCGCCTTTGCCCAGTATTGCCATTTCTCCATTTCGATTCATGACCACAAGATCACCTTCTGCGGTTGAGACAGTCTTGAGGCCGATGAATTTCACCTCACCCGGATTCCGTGGTTGAAATGTCGATTGTTCGACCCGGCGGCTTGCCGTTCCTCCGATATGGAAGGTTCTCATGGTTAACTGTGTCCCCGGTTCACCAATGGACTGTGCCGCAATGACACCCACCGCTTCCCCCAGGTTCACTTCATGTCCATGGGCCAGATCACGGCCATAACATTTTTTGCAAACGCCTTTGCGGGCCTCACAGGTTAGAACCGACCTGATCCTGACTTTTTCGATACCGGCCTTTTCGATGAGTTCAACTTCTTCTTCATTGATGGCCCCATTGGCTTCCACCAGAACGTCTCCCGTCACGGGATCCTCGATATCATCACTGGCAACACGGCCTAGAATTCTTTCCCCCACGCGCTGGAGGATCTCCCCTCCTTCAAGCAGAGACTCCACCCAGATGGCGTCGATGGTGCCACAATCGGTTTCCGTAATAATGGCTTCCTGAGACACATCAACAAGCCTGCGGGTCAGGTATCCGGAATTGGCGGTTTTAAGCGCCGTATCCGCAAGACCTTTTCTGGCCCCATGGGTGGAAATAAAATATTGCAGGACGGTCAATCCCTCTCGAAAATTTGAGATAATGGGCGTTTCGATAATTTCACCCGACGGCTTTGCCATGAGCCCTCTCATGCCGGCCAACTGTCGCATCTGGTCCTTTGAACCCCTGGCCCCCGAATCCGCCATCATGTAAACGGCATTAAAACTGCTGACTTCGGTGGGTCCGGTTTTGGGGCTGTCAACCCGTTCCACGGCCATCTCCGTCATCATTTCAGATGCCACGTCTTCCGTGGATTGAGCCCAGATATCAACAACCTTGTTATATTTTTCACCGGCAGTAATCAGACCGTCCACATACTGTTCTTCGATCTTTCTGACTTCATTTTCCGCCTCATGGATAATCGTTCCCTTACTCGACGGAATCACCATATCCTTCATAGCGATGGAAATACCTGAAATGGTGGCATATTTATACCCAATGTCCTTAAGCCGGTCCGCCAGGATGACCGTGGATTTGATCCCCACTTTTCGATGGGATTCGTTAATGAGGTGCCTCAGGGCTGATTTTGTCATGATTTTGTTGACCAGCTCAAACGGCAGGGATTTATCCGGAATGATTTCATAAAGGATCACCCGGCCTGTGGTGGTATCCCAAATTTTTCCATCCATCCTGATCTTGATTACCGCGTGCAGATCCAGCTCGCCCGCATCATAGGCAACTTGAAGCTCCTCCGGGCTTGAAAAAATTTTACCTTCCCCTTTGGTCGGTTTTTCCAGAGTTGAAAGCCTTTCCCGGGTCATATAATAAATACCTAGGACAATATCCTGGCTCGGAACGATAATGGGGTCCCCATTGGCAGGCGACAGGATATTGTTGGTGGACATCATCAATACCCTGGCCTCAATCTGGGCTTCAATGGAAAGGGGAATGTGGACCGCCATCTGGTCCCCATCAAAATCCGCATTAAAGGCCGTACATACCAGGGGGTGCAGCTGAATCGCCTTTCCCTCAATCAAAATGGGTTCAAAAGCCTGCATGCCCAGGCGGTGAAGCGTGGGGGCCCGGTTTAACAGAATGCAGTATTCCCTCACCACTTCGTCCAGGGAATCCCAAACCTCAGGCGTTTCCCGTTCGACCATCTTTTTGGCGCTCTTGATGGTGGTCACATGCCCTTTCTCGTCCAACTTGTTGTAGATAAAGGGCTTAAAGAGCTCAAGAGCCATTTTTTTGGGAAGTCCACATTGATGGAGACGTAAATCCGGCCCCACCACAATCACGGAACGTCCCGAATAATCCACACGTTTCCCGAGGAGGTTCTGCCTGAATCGACCCTGCTTTCCCTTCAACATATCGCTTAGAGACTTGAAAGGCCGTTTATTGGCACCGGTAACCACTTTTCCCCGTCTGCCGTTATCAAAAAGTACATCCACCGCCTCTTGCAGCATGCGCTTTTCATTTCGGACAATGATATCGGGTGCATTGAGTTCCAGCAGTCTTTTCAAGCGGTTATTACGATTAATCACCCGCCGGTACAAATCATTCAAATCAGAAGTGGCAAAGCGCCCCCCATCCAGCGGTACGAGGGGTCTCAAATCCGGTGGCAGCACGGGAACCACGTTCAGAATGGTCATTTCAGGTTTGTTTTTTGAATCCCTGAAAGCGTTGATGACTTTCAGGCGCTTGGTCAGTTTTTTTCTTTTCGCCTCTGACTTGGTGCTTGCCATCTCCACCCTGAGGCTCTGGGACAACTCTTCAACATTCAAATCCTTCAACATGGTCTGGATGGCTTCGGCGCCGATGCCGGCATCAAACCGACTGCCGAAGTCTTCACGGGCCTGGGCCAACTGTTCATCGGAGAGGACTTCACCTTTTGTGAGAGGTGTATCTTTCGGATCCACCACAATGTGCCCCTCAAAGTAAAGCACCCGCTCCAGCTCCTTCAACGTCATATCCAGAAGGTTGCCGACTTTTGAGGGAAGGGCTTTCAAAAACCAGATATGGGCCACCGGCGCAGCCAGTGTGATATGCCCCATTCTTTCCCTTCGAACTTTGCTTTGAATAACTTCAACGCCACATTTCTCACAGACAATGCCCCGGTGCTTCATCCGTTTGTATTTTCCGCAGTTACATTCAAAGTCCTTTATGGGACCAAAAATCTTGGAACAGAAAAGCCCATCACGTTCCGGTTTGAACGTTCTGTAGTTAATGGTCTCAGGCTTTTTCACTTCTCCAAAGGACCATTCAAGGATTTTCTCTTTGGATGCCAGCGAAATCCTGACGGAATTAAAACTGGATGGATCTTTCGGCTTTGTAAAAAAGTTGTATAATTCTTCCAATGCCTACTCCCCTTTCCCCATGAGGCGCCACAAATCTAATCAGCTGTCCTCAAAAAGTTCCATTTCAAGGCCTAAGCTTTGCAGTTCCTTCATCAGAACTTTAAACGACTCGGGCAATCCGGGTTCAAGTGCATTATTTCCCTTAACAATTCTTTCGTACATGCGGGTCCGTCCCGCCACATCATCTGATTTTACGGTCAGAAACTCCTGGAGCGTATAAGCTGCACCATAAGCCTCCATGGCCCACACCTCCATTTCACCCAACCGTTGTCCTCCGAATTGCGCCTTTCCACCCAGAGGTTGTTGGGTCACCAGAGAATACGGTCCAATGGAACGTGCATGGAGTTTATCATCCACCAGGTGATGCAATTTCAAAATATACATAATCCCCACGGTGACATCCTGATCAAACGGCTCTCCCGTACGCCCGTCATAAAGGGTCGACTGACCGGTTGCCGATAATCCGGCCTCCTCCAGAAAAGCTTTAATCTCCTCTTCTGACGCGCCATCAAAAACCGGCGTCGCCAACGGTACGCCATCCAGCATTAAGGCCGATTCTTTCAGTAAATCCTCATCCGATAAATTCGCAAAAAATGACTGGTATTCATCTTTGGAGAACCATTTCTTGAACTTCGCCTTGAGCAGGTCGGCGCTGTTGATCTTTCCAAACAATTCCCGGACCTTCATACCCATACCATGGGCGGCCCATCCCAAATGGGTCTCCAGGACCTGGCCCACGTTCATTCGTGACGGCACTCCCAGAGGATTTAAAACGATGTCCACAGAGGTTCCATCCGCAAAATAGGGCATATCCTCAATGGGCAGAATTCGAGACAAAACACCTTTATTTCCATGGCGACCGGCCATTTTATCCCCGACGGACAACTTCCGTTTCACCGCCACATAAACCTTAACCATTTTAACCACGCCGGGCGCAAGTTCATCCCCCAGGTCAAAATTTTCTATTTTGTTCTCACAAATGGTGGTTAGACGATCAACTTTGGCGGTGCACTTCAAGACGATGGCCTCCGCCCTTTCAATCTCGTCCATGGACGTGTTCACATCCGCCCATGCGAAAGCGTCTATGGGAAGGGATGCCATCTCCTCCCGCGTCAGACTTTCCGTACTTTTCAGCAGAACCGCCCCGCTTTCTTTGTCACAGAGATCTGATTTAAGCGCCTTTCCTTCAAAAATCCCCAATATCTTTTCTCTAGCGCTTCGTTCAACGACCTCGATCTCGTCATGAAGATCTTTTCTCATACGACGGGTTTCCTCGGCTTCAATGGCCAGGGCCCGCTCATCTTTTTCGACCCCACCCCGCGAGAACACCTTGGCATCAATGACAGTCCCCCGCACCCCGGGAGGCACCCGCATGGAACTGTCTTTAACATCGCCCGCTTTATCGCCGAATATGGCCCTTAAGAGTTTCTCTTCAGGAGAGAGCTGTGTTTCGCCTTTCGGGGTAATTTTGCCCACGAGGATATCGCCCGGGTTAATCTCCGCACCGATCTTTACGATCCCGCTCTCATCCAGGTTTCTGAGTGCATCCTCGCCAACATTGGGAATATCGCGTGTGATTTCTTCCTTTCCCAATTTGGTATCGCGAGACAGGATTTCGAATTCGTCAATATGGATAGAGGTGTAAACATCCTCTTTTACAACCCGTTCGCTGATCAGGATAGAGTCTTCAAAATTGTACCCGCCCCAGCTCATGAAAGCCACCATCACATTTCGGCCCAGGGCAAGCTCCCCCTGTTCCATGGCAGGCCCATCCGCAATAATCTGGCCTTTTTTGACGAATTCTCCTTTTCGCACAATGGGCTTTTGGGTATAGCAGCTGTTCTGATTGGACCGTCTGAACTTTGTTAGCTTACAGATTTCCACCTCTGAGTCGTCATTTTCACCGGTTTCGGTAAATCGAATGACGATTCGAGACGCATCCACATGTTCGATGACGCCGTCTCTCTTGGCAATCACCGAAATGCCGGAGTCTCTTGCCACCACTTTTTCCACCCCGGTTCCCACCAGCGGGGCCTTGGCTTTTAAAAGCGGTACCGCCTGACGCTGCATGTTGGAACCCATCAACGCCCGGTTTGCATCATCATGCTCCAGGAAAGGGATCAAAGAGGCGGAGATGCTTACCAGCTGGTCCGGCGATACATCCATGTACTTCACATCTTCCACAGGCACCTTGAACGCTTCTCCCTCAATCCGTACAGCCGCCTCATCACGGATAAAACCGCCTTCATCATCCAGCGGCGCATTTGCCTGGGCGATGGGGTAATCTTTTTCATCAAGAGCGGATAAATATTCCAGGTTTTCGGTGGCCTTGTTATCCGAAACACGCCTGTAAGGCGTCTCGATAAAGCCGAATTCATTCACCTGTGCGTAAGTACTCAAAGAAACAATCAGCCCGATATTCGGCCCTTCAGGGGTCTCAATGGGGCAAATTCTCCCATAGTGTGTCGGGTGCACATCTCGAACCTCAAAGCCGGCTCTTTCCCGTGTCAATCCCCCGGGTCCCAGTGCGCTCAGTCTACGCTTATGGGTTACCTCGCTCAAGGGGTTCGTCTGATCCATAAACTGGGACAGCTGGCTGGTGCCGAAAAATTCTTTCACCACAGCCGAAACAGGCTTGGAGTTGATGAGATCGTGAGGCATCAATGTCTCGACCTCTTGAAGGCTCATCCTCTCTTTAATGGCCCTTTCCATTCTGACAAGACCCACACGGTATTGATTTTCAAGGAGCTCGCCCACGGCCCGCACACGCCGATTCCCGAGATTATCAATATCGTCTACCATGGCCTCCGCACTTTTCAGCCTGATGAGTTCCTCGACGGTACCAAAGATATCTTCCTTTCTGAGGGTTCGCTGTTCCAGAGAAACACCTTCCGTACCCAGACGATAATTGAGCTTAAGCCTGCCCACACGTGAAAGATCATAGGTATCCAGGTTAAAAAACATATTATTAAAAAAAGTTGCAGCCACCTCCGGGGTCGGGGGGCTGCTCGGTCTCATTTTTCGGTAAATATCAAGGACCGCCTCATCCGGCGTGTTGATTCGGTCGGTTATCAATGTCTCTCGAATACTCCGACTGATACCATGCCCGTCCAGGACAAGGAATTCAATTTCCGTTATACCTCTTTCCCGTAGTTTATCAATTTTTTCCAGGGGAAGAGCGCTGTTGCCTTCAAGAAGCACTTCGCCGGTTTCAGGATCTATCAGATCATCACAAATCACACGGTCTTCCAGATCTTCCAGCTCAACCGGAATTCTAACCCGCTTGAGGTCCATACATTTGACTTTGGTAATCCCCTTTTCGAGCAGCAGCGCACAGCTATCCGTTTTAAGCATGCTTTCAGCAGCCACGAGAATATCCCCGGTCTCAGGATCCAGGATATCCTCAAGTACCTGCAATTCAGTACCCTTACTAATTTCAACGGGCACACGTTTCACCATGGGCATCCTCGGTTTTGTGGCTTCTCCGGACCCCAGAGTCTTGAGCAAACGTTTTGTAATTTTAGCGCCTTTTTTGGCGATGACTTCTTCGTTCCCGTCAACGATCTCTTTTGTGACCCGAGTCTGAGCCAGGATTTCAGGCGCAGCTTCACGCCAGCCCCCCGTCTCACCGATTTCAATCATTTCCGTATCGTAGAAATGGTAAAGTAATTCTTTGGCCGTATAGCCCAGTGCTTTTAACAGAATCGTTACCGGAAATTTCCTTCGCCGGTCAATTCGAACATATAAAAAATCTTTGGGATCAAACTCGAAATCGAGCCAGGAACCCCTCAGTGGAATGATTCTGGCCGAATAAAGCAGCTTTCCACTGGCATGGGTTTTGCCCTTGTCATGGTCAAAAAATGCGCCGGGTGAGCGATGAAGCTGGCTCACCACAGCGCGCTCTGTTCCGTTAATAATAAACGTGCCACGGTCGGTCATGATGGGGAGAGTGCCGAAATAAATCTCCTGCTCTTTAATGTCCCGAATGCTTTTCGTTTCACTCACGGTATCCGTATCAAATACAACCAAACGAACCGTAAGCCTGAGAGATGCCTCATATGTCATGCCCTTGCTGAGGCAGTCTTCTTCACTGTACTTGGCACCCTCAAAAGCGTACTTGACGAACTCAAGGGACGAAGTCCCTGCAAAATCATGGATTGGAAAAACACCCATATATGCCGCCTGGAGCCCAACGTCTTCACGCTCCTGGGGCGGAATGTCCTTCTGCAAATACCGCTCATAGGACCGTCTCTGCATGGCAATGAGATTAGGGGTTTCAATAACTTTGCTGATCTTCCCAAAACTCTTTCTTGCTCGTCTTCTGACACCATCATGCTTAAACATGGTATCTCCTTATGGTCATTCTTCGGCCGTGTATGTTTTCAACAATTCCAACAACCAAAATCGTTCATCTCGGTTGAAACATAGGAATTATCGGGACGTGTGGCACCTCTCCCCAAATAAGCCTGTGGCTATTTGATCTCAGCGGTTGCGCCGGCTTCTTCCAACTGGGTCTTGATCCCTTCGGCTTCGTCTTTCGGAACGCCTTCTTTGACAGGACCCGGCGCGCCATCAACAACACCTTTGGCCTCTTTGAGTCCCAGACCGGTAATGGCACGAACCACCTTAATGACCTGAATTTTTTTGTCTCCCACAGCGGTCAGAACGACATCGAATTCAGTCTGTTCAGCCTCTTCTTCCGCAGGTGCTCCCGGGGCGGCAGCCGCCATAGCCATGGGCGCAGCAGCACTGACACCGAATTTTTCTTCAAGCTCTTTTACGAACTCAGAGAGTTCCAAAACGGTCATGCTGGATATAAATTCTACAACATCTTCTTTACTGATATCTGTCGCCATATTACTAAAACCTCCAACTTCCAAAAAAATTATTGCAATTCACTTTTCTTTTCTTCAATGGCCTTTAAAACATTCATGAATTGGCCAGTGACGCCATTTAACACACGAACAAAAGACGTGGGCACAGCCTGCATGACGGACAGGGTCTGAGCCAACAACACATCTCTTCCGGGCAAGGACGCCAGTTGCTTGACGCCTGGGACATCGACCGGTTTACCGGATATCTGGGCGCCCTTTATTTCAAGTTTTTTGAATTTCTTGGAAAATTCCACCAAGGCTTTTGCAGGACCCACCACATCATCGTAGGTCAAAGCAATGGCCGTAGGCCCCTGCATGAGATCCTGAATCAGCTCAGTATCGGTATCTTTGCTCGCCAGTTTCAAGAGTCTGTTTTTCACAACCTCGATCTCGGCATTCGCATCTCTGAGATCACGTCTCAATAGGTTCATGGATTCAACTTCGAGTCCTTGGTAATCCACCAGGTAAGACCCTTCGGCCTTTTTAAGACGTTCGTGAAGGTTATCAACCAACTCTTTTTTATCTTGTCTTTTCATATTCACCTCCTCTCTTTTATGGACAATAATATTGTCAAAGACAAAAGGTGTACACCTTTAACACCACTTTCATCCAGTCTCGGCAGGCTTGATTTTAAGCCGCAACACCCCTGAGTACCATCACTCACAGGCCATGCGGCGCCTACTGTCTTTGACCAAAAACGCCCTTCAAAAAATGAAGCGCGTAACCCTATATTCCTTCTTTGCTCAAAAAGTCCGGAGCATATTTCAAACACAAAAATGGACGATCTTATCAGAGGCGAAGACCATCCACTGTTTTGCTTTAAAAAACACGAATTTTCATTTTTTTGAAATCTAATCCTACACAGAAGAGTGTGCCAACCCCACTAGACCGCCGCAGGCAACCAATTGACGACACGCGAACGACCGGATCATTGAATTCCGGAATACGAAATGATAATGGACAGGTAAATTAACTGTGTCTATCGGTTCAATATATCCTTTACATAAATGGGATCAACCTTGATCCCAGGCCCCATGGTTGAAGAAATCGCAATACTTCTGTAATAAGTTCCCTTACTGGCGGGTGGTTTCAACCGCTGAATGGTTTCAACGAAAGACGCAACATTTTCAACAAGCTTTTCCAGGCCGAAGTCAATTTTGCCCACTGCGGCATGAACAATACCTGTTTTATCCACCTTGAAATCGATTTTACCTGCCTTGATTTCCGTTACCGCTCTGGCCACATCAAAGGTCACTGTTCCCAACTTGGCGTTCGGCATCAATCCTCTGGGTCCCAACACACGCCCGAGTTTCCCCACAGCACCCATCATATCAGGAGTCGCAATGGCCTTGTCAAAATCAAGCCAACCACCTTGAACCTTCGTAAGGAGATCGTCAGACCCCGCGTAATCAGCACCGGCATCCGTGGCCTCTTTTTCCTTTTCCCCTTTAGCAAAAACAGCGACTCGAACTTCTTTTCCCACACCATTGGGAAGTGCCACCGTTCCCCTGACCATTTGATCGGCATGCCTTGGATCAACACCCAGTTTAATGGCCAAATCCAAACTCTCATTGAATTTGGCATAAGCGCAATCAATGCAAAGTTTAATTGCTTCCTCAAACGTGTATCGCTTCAGTTTATCAACTTTCTGATCGCTTTCCCTGTATTTTCTACCCGTTCCGGCCATCTCTTTCTTCCCTTCCTCGTTATACGGATTTTAAGACACCGTAATACCCATACTCCTTGCGGTACCCTCAATAATCCTTGCTGCGCCTTCGATGTCAATGGCGTTTAAATCTTCCATCTTAATCTTCGCAATCTCTTCGACCTGCTTCCGCGTGACTGTTCCCACCTTTTCCCGATTGGGCTCTGAAGAGCCTTTCGCAATTTTTGCCGCCTGCTTCAACAGCACGGAAGCCGGTGGCGTCTTTGTAATGAACGAAAAAGACCTGTCCGCATAGATGGTTATAATAACCGGAATGACCGTTCCCACCTGGTCCTGAGTCCTTGCGTTAAACCCCTTACAGAATTCAGCGATATTCACGCCATGTTGACCCAATGCAGGCCCGATGGGGGGTGAAGGATTCGCCTGTCCGCCCTTTACCTGCAGTTTAACGGATCCAATAATTTTCTTTGCCATGTTATGTCCCTTTTAAATTCCTTGCCTTGAATGGTGTGAGGGCATCGACTATTTGAATCAAACCGTAGTGACTTGAATGAAATCAAGTTCCACAGGAGTCGGCCGTCCAAAAATGGTAATGAGAACTCTCAACTTTTCTTTATCGGGCTTTATTTCGGAAACCGTCCCCTGGAAATTGGTAAAAGGACCGTCTATCACCCGCACCTCTTCGCCCTCTTCAAAATGATATCTCGCTTTGGGCTTGTTTACGCCCTCTTCCATCTGGTGAATTACCCGTTCGGCTTCTTCGGCTGATACCGGCGTGGGATTCACTTCTCCGCCCACGAACCCCGTTACCTTTGCCGTATTCCGAACCGTATGCCATGTATCCTGGTCAATGTGCATTTCAACCAAGATATAGCCGGGATAAAATTTCCTGGATGTGGTCTTTTTCTCCCCTTTTTTCAGCTCAATGACCTGTTCAGTGGGAACCAGTATCCTACCAAATAAATCTTGCTGACCAAAGGATTCTATGCGCTCTTCCAGGCTTTTTTTGACTCTGTCCTCAAACCCGGAATAGGTATGAACAATGTACCATTTCAGTTCCACGAAAACCCCTGATCGCTGTCACACAGCTCAAATTTAACAGAATTCCAATAAAATTTTAAAACAGAACCTAACCAATAATATGTTTTAGAATCTTAATAAGGCCTAAATCAACCAGACCCAGATAGAGAGAAATCAGTAGCGTCAAAACAATCACAACAACCGTGGAAGCAATTAGCTCCTTACGGGTCGGCCATTTGACCTTTTTCAGCTCAACCTTGGCTTGCCGCAAAAACAGCCCAACGGTTTTAAACAAGTTAGAGGTGCCACCCTTTTCGCCCGATTTACCAGTTTTCACTGTTTTCTGGACAGCTCTGTCAGGCTTTCCGCTCGGTTTCATAACCTTATTGGGGGCATCCACCGACGTCGAGACGCCATTAACCACATCGGCATTTTTCACCTTTTTTTGAGGGCTTTTCTTGCTTTTTGGTTTTCGGTTATTCTTTTTCATTCGCACATGAAATTCCTTAAAAAACATTCCGTATATAAAAC
>Ga0307988_1001419_pt1 | contig 13459 bp, 12 predicted proteins | sample EllFjometagen183_FD_203166 | JGI IMG/M metagenome (GOLD analysis project Ga0307988, IMG submission 203166) | Marine microbial communities from Ellis Fjord, Antarctic Ocean - #183 | ecosystem: Environmental > Aquatic > Marine > Unclassified | place: Southern Ocean | collected 2014-10-08 | reverse complement strand
TCAATTCATTCATAAATCCGTGCCCCGATGCTAAAGTCTTCTCTTGTAATCCTGTGGAAAATGAATAAGTTTCTAACAAAACAATAACTCAGCGATGGAGAAATACAATGACTACCATATTAATAAAGGGGATGAGTTGTCAGCACTGCGTAGCATCGGTCAAGAAAGCGTTAGAGGAAATTCCTGGAATTTCAAGTGTGGATGTTAATCTTGAAAAAGCAGAGGCGAGTTATGATGGTGATGTAGAAATCTCTTTAGTAAAGGAAGCTATAATAAAAATTGGTTTTGAAGTTACCAGTTAACCTCCTTAGTTCACAACGAACAATAAAAGAAAACCGTCATTATCGTCTATTAACATATTGATTTTTGGGTAAGAACACACCACATTCTACCCGAGCCACAAACTCACTCAGCAAAAAGAACCATTTTATTCGCGAACAATCTGACAACAAATTCGATACAAGTCATTCCAGTCAAGCCCTGGCTGGCCTATGCAGTAGCCGGCACAGTAAGCCTAATAAGTAGATTTCAACTAACATATGACCAATCATTCAAGATAAACCAAAAGAGCGTCAACAACTTATGATTTTTTTTCAAGTTTAAGCTTTTCCAAAGTCAGTCTTATTGATATTTGTAAAATAACTTTACATACCCGCAAAATTAATCTTTTTTTTAACACTTTTTTTCTTTTGCGCTAAACCTACGATTGCAATGCGCCCACAAAAAAAAGTAAAAACCCTCTAAAATCACACCTCTAAAAATACAGTGCCCCCCCATGCCATCACGGTTCGTTTTTTGCATGGGAAATGTATGCCATACAATCACATTAAATAATAACGATCCTGGCAAGTGATATTTGAATAAAACAAATCAATGAGTAGCCTTTATGCAAAATAAAAAATGTCAATTTGGATTTACTCTAGTTGAAATAATTATCGTTGTGGCAATTGTGGCTATAGTCGCCGCAATAGCCCTACCCCTTTTATTAAATCATCTTCCCAATATGCGTGTAACAGGTGCTGCTAGAGATGTTTACTCAATAATGATGCAAGCCAAAGGTGAATCGTTACAACGTGGTGAAAACGTGACCATTTTCTTCGACTCTCCTAACAATTCGTACACCATGTTTTTAGACAATGGAGCTGGAGGAGGTGTTACTGGTAACATAATAAGAGATGGGGGGGAAGTGACATTAGTTACAACGACTTTTCTACCTGACAAGGTAAGTTATGATCCCACCATAGGTGGCGGTGATGGAGTGACATTAGCTGGAAATGCTTTGGTTTTTACTCCCAGAGGAATCCCTGTTAGCGCCCTTTCCCCTCCAGGAAGCTTTACTTTGGGATTTGGAACCGTAGGGCTTCGTGCCGTTAATTCCGCTGGTGTAACCGTAAGACAACAGGCTGTAGTTATGTCAAGCGCTGGCAGGCTCAGAATACAATAGGAGAGGGAAAAAAGTGTTTCTACCTAACATAAATTCGAATAGTGCTGAAACAGGGTTCACACTTGTGGAGTTGATGATTGCCCTTTTTGTCTCAGCTCTGGCAATGGCAGCAGTTATCTCAGTATACATTGCCCAATCAAGAAGTTATTCTGATCAAAATGATATTGCAAACATCCAACAGGATCTGCGTGGGGTACTGGCCGTTTTTCCTTTGGAAATCCGAAAAGCAGGATGCGATCCACTTGAAACCGGAATACCTGGGATACTCTCCGCCAATGTTGCTGCTGTTCAGTTTACAATGGACCTCAGAGGTAGCACGACAAATCCAAACAGTGCTGATGGTGACGTAAATGACTCAGATGAAATTATAAGTTATGGCTTTGCTGGCGTCGCGGATAGCGACGGTGATGGTATAGTAGATAATGGTGGTGCCAACTGGAGCGGCACAGCCTCCATCGGAAGAGCAAGCGGCGCTGGAGCCCTTCAACCTTTAGCTGACAATATTGAGGCCATGGAATTTAACTATATACTTGATTCCGCCACCTCCACCACGGCCCCAACTGATTTAAACAGAATCCGTGCTATCCAGATTTCTATTTTGGCCAGGGCAGCCAATCCCGCCAAGGGCTTCCTGCACAACCGGACGTATACTACAGCCTCAGGTACAGTATGGACCCCCCCACAGGATAATTTTCGTCGCAGATTGATAGTAAGTAACATCCAATGTCGGAATATGGGGTACTAAAGATGAAAAAGATCATTCTTGTAAATAATCAGAATGGAACGACATTGCTGGAAGCCATGATCGCTATTTTTATCTTGACCATTGGCATCCTTGCAGTGATGGGCATGCAAATCCAAGCTATTGGCGCCAGTGGATCAGCACAAAACCGGACAGAGGCAAACAATGTATCTCTCGCACTTCTGGAGACTTTAAAAGAAATGGATTTTGCAGATCCTGCACGGGCCAACTATCCACTAACAGAAACTATTGCAAGTCCAGGAGCACTGCTGAATGACGGCAACGAAAACGTATTTACTCTGGCTGATTTTCCTGAGATGGCGTTTATCATTCAAGCAGTAGCAGGTGCTGCGGCTGGAACAGTAATAGATCGATTTGGAGTAACATATCAATTATCCTGGGATGTACAGGACAGCACTCTTGGCACCGGGGAAACACCATACAAATGCATCAGGGTTTACATGACGTGGAATTCTTCACGGGGACAGAACAGATTAGAAATGACCACTATAAAATACAACGATATAAGTCTGTAACAACAAGTCAGAGGTTTATCTCAATATGAATATTTTTTTGCGACATATAAAACAAAATGGCCCTGCAGAATCTGGATTTGTTCTTATTCTGTCTACAGTTATTCTGTTAGTGCTTTCTCTACTCGGCATCTGGGCATTACAGACCTCAACATTTGAACTCAAGATGGCTGGGAGCTTGCAAGAAGTCGAGAAACAATTCAATGTTGCAGAAGGGGCTTCTTTTGCAGAAGCCGGCAAAGTGGGGTTCAACCAACAACCTTTTTATCTAATTGGCGACCCAAGTACTCCCAATCAATTGTTGACACCGACCACCGACCCAACTTTTGATCCAGGGGCCGATACTGTAAATGTCCTGGCAAATATTGATCCTGCTGACTCCGCTACCTGGCCATGGGAAAACATCTGGCCAATAGCTGCCGAAAAGATACTACCTGTTCAGAACAACCTGGATTATAAGTACCTTGCAACCTACCTCTACCCGAACACCGCGGTAATTGGTAACAGCGGTGAAGATAAAACATTCGTAGGATATAAATTCCGAATACAGGCAGCGGCACGAATAGACGCACCTGTGGTTGTTGAATTGGGTGGAACAAAAAATGGGATCTAGGCGAGCCTGTAGAGCACCGAGACTCAGGCCAAACACTTTCGAATGGAAAACTTTTTTTTATCGTAATATTTTAGGAGACGTCGCCATGAAAACAACTCTGCATAAACATCTCATAAATGCTGGTAGCGTGGTATTATTTCTGACAGTACTATTGTTATTCACATCACAGGTAACAGCCAGAGATACAGATATTTATTCAGTAAATGCCAAACAGAACTGCTATGTTCTTATGGACAGCTCAGGGTCTATGAATTTTGGCGTCTATGAACATACCATCGATTATGGGGACATGTTTGACTACCTCTTTACCTTATACGATGATCCTTCAGGAGATTATGAAGATTATATTTACGACACAATTAATAACAGTGCTGTCTTCTATAACAATCATAAGCCTGCCAAGCAAATTTATCTCTGGTTAGGAGCAATAGGGGCAACCATTGCCAATGTTGATGGACAGGATGTCGCCTTTTCTGGTGATGCAGCAGACCCGGATTATCTATGGTACAGCAGTTACCTCGTCGATACCCATACGATTATTGACAATGATGGCAATCTTTCCGATGATGGTACAGGATTGAGACGAATCACCGTAGATCCTGATGGCTATATACTGCTTGACAATGTTCGTCTACCGTTAGGTTTAGACATCAAGGCTCACGATTTTGCTACTCTTTATAATGGAACTGTCGTTGATAACGGTTTCAATGGATTACTCAACGCTCCAGGATACTACTTCAGCGGCTACGAGTACACAGGAGAAGCTGCAGGAGTACTTACCACTCTCGATCCTGTGGAAAGTGGTGATACTAATGTCTATTTCTTTGTCACTGGAAACTGGGCAAATATGCAGGCTATGTACAACCTTCATTACACAACCAACAATCCTGTTCCGCCAGGTGCCTTTCAAGATGATGCAGCCTGGCCCTTCGAGCCATTTCCAATAACCCCGGATTCCTGGACCCTAATTGGCCAGACCCTCGATTATCCTGAAGGATCCGCCCTATACGGCCAAAATCTTAGTGAAACGGACACCATCCAGGAAATAGTTTCAGCAGGAGCACAAATGATGCAGATTCATTTTTCAGCATTTGATGTACTCGTAAAAGATTACGTCAAACTTTACGATGCCGATGGCAATGAAATTGCCCAATACGACAATGACAATGATCCATCAAGCGTAGATGAAGGATGGTCGGCTATTATACCCGGTAACAAAGCTGTTTTAAAACTTTCTTCAGACAACAAGGACACCCCAGGAGCTGGCTATACCATTGATAAAATACGGGTAGTGTATGTTGCAGCAGCAGGTGGATCTTACCTTATGCAAAGTCGTTTGGATATAGCCAAGGACTCTCTGGTATATGTCGTTGATGAGTTCCGGGGGAAAATGAACTGGGGATTTGCCTCATTCAAAAACGGGGACGGCGCTACCATTAATTCTGCCCTTAATCCAAACCTAAACGATGACGAGAATCGAGCTGCGATCGTCCAGCATATTGAAGGAGTCACTGCACAAGGGGGCACTCCACTCATGGAAGCCCTGCAGGATGTTTTTGAAAGTGGATACTATGGGAAACGAAATGCACTGGACAATCTATTATGCCGGAAAAATTATATCATTTCCATGACGGATGGTTTTCCATCCCTTGATGATGATGCCAGTAGAATCGGTGGAGTAACTTTCGAAGACTGGGATGGCGACAAATGGACTCAGGATCCTTACCAGGGCTTAGGCGATCATGAGGATTTTTATGATGATGTTTCTCATTGGCTCTATACGCACAGCTGGATGGATAAAACTGAAGTGACCGACCCTGCCAACTCCTACATCAATGTTACAACCCACCATATTGCCTTCGGCGCAAAACACCCTTTACTCTACGATGCTGCCGGAGAATCAGGCGGCGAGTACATCGTAGCGTACAATAAGGAACAGTTGGTTGCAGCCTTTTATTCTTTGGCATTGATGATGTCAGAATCTGTATCATTTACAGCCCCTGTTGTTTCAGTCGATGCCGTAAATAAAATACAGAGTGGTGATGACCTCTACATGGGACTTTTCTTACCTATCGACAGTAATTATTGGGCAGGCAATTTAAAGAAATTCAAAATGGGCGATGGTTCAACTGATCGGCCAAAACTCTTTATGATATATGACCAAGACAACAATGAAGCCATAGACAGTACCGGAGAATTTCTCGATAACACAGCAGGTTTATGGGGCGACGATTCTGACGCAAACGACTCTGACACCTATGGTGCTGCTGACATTAAAGAAGATGGCGCAGGAGAAGTCTTACTAGAGGATGTTCAGGGATACTTTTCTACTGCAACGTACTGGGATAGACCCATCTATACCTACAAAAACGGAGCGATGGTTCCTTTTGACCGAGACAATATTACTGCCGTTGACCTTGCCGTTGCTGATGATGCGACTCGTGACAAATTAATTAATTTCATATATGGGTACACCTATGACGCTGTTGCCGTGACCGGCATACCGTTAGGCGTACGCGACTGGATCCTTGGCCCAATAGTTCATTCAAGACCTGTGGTCGTCGACTATTTCGACACCTCTGTTGCTAATCTTCCTTTACTTAAGCGTGTCGTTGCGGTGGGTAGCAACGATGGAATGTTACATGTCTTCAATGATACAACAGGTAGAGAGGAACTTGCCTTTATCCCTGCCGATATACTTCCAAAGCTCAAAGACGTGCAGGCAACCGTCGGTTTATACGATACAGTAGACGGACTTATAACCCTATACCGTCGTGATAAAAACCCTAAATATTTACTCTTTGGCGAGCGTAGAGGTGGTGGCTATTTTTGGAATCTTGATATATCCGATTCAGATCCTCTACATTGGACTGTTTCATGGAATTACACGAACTCTGAACTAGAACAAAGCTGGTCGGAAGTAAAAGTGGCTACCCTTCCTGTAGGTATCACCAGTGATGGAGTAAAATCCTACAAAGATGTTGCGATCTTCACCGGCGGCTATGATCCGGAAGAAGATTTCTTTCCAGAACCATTTAATGATGAGGATTCCAATGGAACTCCCTTTGCCGACAATGGAAGTATCGTCCCAGGAGAATGGTCAAAAACGACCGCTACTCAGGATATTTATGACGACGATATCTACAATACATATAACCCGGAAATGAATGAACATGGGCGTGGCATATTTGTTGTCGATATAGACGACCCTACTGCGGTCACCAATACCACGCTTGCCGATAGCTCAACCAAGCAGATTCTACCATTTTCTGTTACCTATGATAGCACTTCCGTTTCGACCGGGGCAACTCAAACAAACAGTGACATGAAGTTTTCTTTTCCTGCCGATGCCAGTGTAGTAACGGGAATAGATAAATTTATTTATCAGGATGGTATTGATGCTGATAGCAACCCTATTCATGTTGACGGGTTGAAAACAAACGTACTTTTGGCTATTTACGCAATAGACGTGTATGCCAATCTCTATAAAACACGTTTTTCTTTTGATCTTCAAGAAGGTGTTTCAGGTTGGGAGGTAAGTAGCGCGTTGTGGACAGTTGAAAATATTTTCAGTGCCAACCCCGGAAGTTCTAGTGGTAGCGGTATATTAGGTGCTGGCACCGATACTACAGATATAGGGCGCAAGGCGTTTTACCCGCCTACAGTCTCCTGGGGGGGCACAAAAGGCTATTTTGAAGCCGGGACTTATTATTTTAATAATGTGGTTTTTAATACCAGGAACTCCATGGCGTCACTCTTCTTTGGTACTGGTGACCGTGAGAATCCACGGTATACGATGATTCGAAATCGTTTTTATGCTGTGTATGATGACTCTTCGGTCACTGCAACCCTGCTGCCTGCAACTGACATACCTGTCACTTCCGCAGGTTACACGGAGGACGATTTATTAAATCTTACCTGTGATGAACTGGGACGGGATTCATCAGTCAATTCTTGTTATCTTGGATCGTTGGATGGGGCTTGTGATTCTGCAACAGCTGATCAGGACATGAAAGCCTATCTCCGAACCGTCCTTAGAGATGATGTTGTTTATAATGACCCATCATCTCTGGAATATGGCTCCTCTTATGAGAATGATGCGAAGGGGTGGTATATAGTCTTGGAAGATCAGGGAGACAGCACTGTTTGCAGTCATGTGACCTATCCTTCTACCATTGATAATGTGAGCAGTATTGCCCATGACAACCACGAAGGTGAGCAGATACTCAGTAAAGCAATTCTCTACTATGGGAATCTTTATTTTACTTCTTACCAGGCATCTATCAATGACCCTTGCAATCCCCAGGGCAACGGCTTCGCATATGCCCTCAGTTATCTCGATGGAAGTGCGGCATATGACCTGTATTATCCTGAAGCCGACAATCTTGACATCGCAGATCGATACAAAAAGTTTACCGGGATTTTTGGAATCCCCTCTGGTTTTACCGTGATTATTAGAGATGGACACGCTGCGGCAATGGCCAGTGTAGGCGGTTCAATCGTTGGCCCGGGACCTGATCCTGCCAATCCTTTTGAAATTGATACCCCAGGGCTTGGTATGGAATTATTTTATTGGCGAGATAGTAACAGCTTGCAAAAGTAATTTATCATTAATTGTATTTTATGAATGATGGGCTCGTAAAAAGTTAACATCAGCAAAACCGCACATGGTGATTTCAATATGTTACGCTATGCGAAATGGCCGATTTGGTACTTTTTATGAGTCCATCATGAATAATCTTATTAAACGACAAATAACCATCTAATTTTGTGAGGGAATAATGGACGCAAAAAAAAGAACTTCATTTATATTTTTGGTATCTCTATGGATATTATTCTGCATGTTTCCTGCCGCCAATATGGCAGCTGTAGCCGTACAGTCCGAGATTGCCTCGGGGCACGTTGTCAAGGTATCCCAGGACTACTCAATCGAAATCGACAATGGAAAGGTATATCACCCTTCAAGAGAAGAGCTAAAAATTAATGTAGCAGTAGGAGACCCAGTCAGTCTGAAATATGTTGTTCAGGACGCGGACAAGAATGTATACTTTGAATATGCGCCGGGTTTAAATACTCTTAAAAACAGCCCCGAACCAGCTCCACTAAAGAACAATAGTGGCAATTTATAAAAACACTAAACAAACACGTATTCGCAAGGGAGAGGTCAAATATCACTTCAACCTTTTGGCATTGCAGAAATAAACACAGTAACGCAAGTTTCTGAGTTGCCATAACTGCACTGATAGTAAGGCATTTGTAATAATAAGAGGATTTGATTTACTGGCGTTTGGACTGAAAACCAAAGGCTGAAGTGTTGATAATGGTATTTTCTTTGCCTTCTGCTGCATTTAACCTAAACACCTTCAACTTGGTATGTTTAACAAAAACTACACATTTCACATAACAAATCACACTGGGGTCGGTCGGCAATAGTGGAGAGCAAATCACTCATGCTGCGAGCTGTTTTTCGTAATATGTCTCAGCATACATAGCTGGCGAAAGAGAACCTGACCTTTTCCGCCTCCTCTGCCTATCATAAAAGATTTCAGTCTCTGACCCTATGCGCCTACCCCGTTTTATCCATATCTTTTACTTCTTTTCAGGACGCTGGAGGTGAAGGAAGGGGGGAACATATACGAGTCTAAAAGAATCTTTAATTACTGGGATCAGAGGTATAAATTCTGGGACAAGTTGCCCTAAGCTTCTAGGCGCAGTACCGTACGTTTGAGTGTATGAAGTAATGGCTTTCTGTACGATCATGGCCTGCTCAAAAATAATAATTTCTTCTTCATAACGAGCACGAACAATATCATTTTTTTCAACGGCCAGCATGGCTTTAAGCAATACCAGACCAGCAGCAACATCTCCTCCCTTGGCAGATAGGAGGGCAGCCAGATGTCCGAACATCGGTGGTGCACCGGGAAGCCTGGCCGCTTCTTCAAAGACCCTCGCCCCCTTAAGCGGTTCATTCAGTGACAGAAAAAAATTTGTTCCATAAAAGAAGCGTAGAATAAGATCATCTGGATAAGCAGCTATGCCGGTTTCGAAAATAGTATTGGCCTTGACTGCTGCCTCATATGAAACGTTTGCAAGAAACCCCTGACAGAAATAGTAGGGATCGAGAAAGCGCGGGTAAAGTCTGGTCATAACATCAAAGTTATTGCCAAGCCTGTCCGCATAGCTTGTAGCTGGTGTTTCCGATGCTACTCCACCCAGAAAAACACTGGTGCGAATAAAAAGGATCTCAGCAGCTAGTTGTTCAAGATAACCAGCGGCAATCTTATAAAAACTTACCGGCATAGCTGTTTGCAAGTCAACCTGGCGCTCCAATCTTTTTTTTTCCTGGCTGACAAACAAGTTACCATACAACAAGATCATGATGACCAGCAAGATGAAGCGCAAACCTCTCATTGTAGGTCACGTCGTTCGTAGATCATGCAGGCCAACCAGAGGATAATAACCATATATAGTGCTGCCAGGATAAATGGCTGTGTCAGTTGTGACAGAGGCGGAACTGTGTCGTTGGATGCCGCCAGAGTCTTAAAATCCAACCAGGAGAAGTCGGGAAATATAGCAGTCAGCCATTTGAGAAAAATATTGAGAAATTGAGAGCTGGTGTGGGCGATTGTTTGTTTTAGAGATGCTCTGACCACAGGTAGGCCGGTACAGATAAAATAATAACAGAGAGTAAGGAGCAATACCGGAAAGCTGCCTCGTACTGCACTAGAAATCATGAGAATAACTGTGAGAATAAGGAGTTGTGTCCAATACAGTCCCAAAAGAGCCAACAGGTAAAAAGGAAGTGACAGATTCTGGAAATAAACTACACTGACGGAACCTTTAATAAAAACCAACAACAGCCAGCCTATTACGCCTAGAATACAGTTCAGTAATAACAAAAGAAAGGCCAGGCCTGAGAAAATACCGAGTCCGTATTCCGTTCGAGAAATGGGGCGTGCCAAATAGGCATGAAGAACTCCATGTTCATTGTCCCAAGCCGTGATTTGCACAGCATGAAAGAGCAAAAAGACGAAACCGGTCAGCCAGATGATGGAAAAAAGAAAGTCGTTCGAAGCCCTTCCGATATCCCTGGGGATAAAATCAAAAAAAAGCAGCCCGCCGGTAATTCCGGCCAAAGCAAAAAGAATGAGTCCAATCAGCGCATGACGACGAAGACCGTCAAGGATAATAAGTCTGGCGAGAGCGGCAATGCGTTTACCCATGTTCTGCCTCTCGCCTAACCCGATTGACAAAGGCTTCGGCCAGCGTTGTGGTCTGCTCTTGCGCCACCAGCTCTCCTGGAGTCCCCAAAAAGAGTTTTTCTCCTTTATGGAGAAGTAGAACGCTGTCCACCAGTCGATCCACATCCTCCAATATATGTGAACAAAAAAGGATGGTTTTGCCGTTTTCTTTTATTTGACAAATAAGGTCGATGATCTTTTTCCGGCCCATAGGGTCAAGACCGCTCATCGGTTCATCCAAAATCAACAGCTCAGGATCATTGATGAGGCCAATAGCAAAGTTAGCTCGCTGTTGCATACCCTTGGAATAGGTTCTCAAAGGTCGTCTCCGTGCTTCCCAGAGGTCAAGCATATTCAAGAGTTCTTTGGAGCGCTGTTGCCACACTTGTTTGGCAATACAGCAGGTCTCTGCAGTAAAGCGGAGCAAATCAAGAACGCTGAGGTTGGCGGGAAAGTTAGCAACTTCAGGCAAATATCCGATTTTTTGACGAAGTTGTGGGGCATTCGGGCTCGCATGAAAAAGCTGGATTCTCCCTTTGCTAGGCCTGATAAAATCCATGAGTAACTTGATCGTGGTGGACTTACCGGCGCCATTGGCACCAATGAGGCCAAGAGTTTGGCCACACTCAAGGGAAAAAGAGAGATCGTTTAGGGCCGTATGTGCCTGAGCACCAATCTCCTTAGCATAGATTTTTGAAACTGCATGGAATGTTATCATAAAGAAGAGTATAGCAATGGAGTATAAAATATTTACATTGATTTCCATGCGGCATAGAAATCAGATTTTTATTTCACCCCTTTTTCCATTTGGAGAAAAGATAAAGAAAACGTCAGAAACAAGTAATAATGGGTGAATGTTAAGAGGAATGCCGAAGATGATAGCAGAAAAAAAACAACAAGTTAATGAGTTGGACAGGTTCTCTTGTGGAGTTCCTTTGATTTCGTGTAAATTTCAACAAATAGTATTTTTATCTTTTTTGTCTCTAAAAATGGTGCAAAGAGTAAAGGCGCTGACAGCAATGTCAGCGCCTTAATCAAAACCATTAAGCAATTATTATTTTGCAGTCCAATTTGCTCCGGAAGGTCCAGCAATACCATTCAATTCGTCGGTGGTTGGTGCACTTGTACCAGGCATATCAGCTACAGCTAACACATAAGAAACGCCAGTTGCAGCAACCGTGGAAGAGTTGTCCTGATAAACGGCAGTCGAATCACTGTCAACTGCGTAGAATGTATCTCCCTGGAAATGTTTTGCGATTGCAACAAAAGAAGTATTTCCTAAGGCCGGTGCAACGGCAGCATCGGATTCAGCGATAACGGTAACTCCATTACCAACAGGAATCAAAGTGGCTCTGACTGTACCCGCTGCGTCACTAGTCGCTGTGATAGCTGGCCAAGTACCCACTGTGGCTATTGTTGCGGCAGCACCAGCACCTGAACCACCAGCCGCTAAAGCCAATGCCGCAGTAACAGTAGCACCAGCAACCTGTTCCGTTATTCCATACATATTCCAATCGGCGAAAAACGCTGCTTCTGTGGTATTTGTATTACGAACATCACTCTGGGCTGAGGCATTAAAACCCCTGATCCGATAGGCTGCAAATTGCGGAATAGCAATAGCTGCCAGGATACCTATAATCGCGACAACAATCATCAATTCCACCAGGGTGAAGCCTTTGTTGTTCTCTTGTAATTTTCTCAACTGTTTTCTCATAATTTTTCCTCCTTCAGGAATTGATTAAAAGGTGTTTCATGGCGGACAAAACGTCCGTGGACTTTTGAGCTGCAACAACACAACTTTTGCACAATTCACGCCACTTGTCAAAAAGTTTGCACATAAAGTTCAATCCGCTGATATGCTGACCAATTCGAATATTTAGATTCTTTTTGACGCACCACAGTTGTTATTTCCAAGCGTAAGAGAGTCAATAAAAAGACACAAAATGACAACGACTGACAAAATGTGTCATTCAAAAGGGGTCAGAATCAAAAGGGGTCAAGTCTCATTATAGCTTTACTTGTTTACTTGGCATTGGTATTATCAAGAAATGAGTCGGCCATTGCGAATAGAATATCCCGGAGCCTGGTACCATGTTATGAACAGGGGACGACGAAGTGAGGCTATCTTTTCTAATCATAGCGATTATGAAATGTTTCTTGCTCTGCTTCAAGACGCCACACAACTTTGGGGGGTTAGAGTTAGCGCATATTGCCTAATGGGTAACCACTATCATATATTACTCCAAACGCCACTCGGCAATCTATCCCGATTCATGAGGCATTTGAATGGCATATATACCCAACGTTACAACAGTACTCACGGATATGAAGGCCAACTATTCCGAGGACGTTTCAAATCTATTCTCGTTGAAGAAGATAATTATCTTCTGGAACTTGTGCGATATATCCACAAAAACCCATTAAGGGCTGGTATAGTTAGCCAGCTGGAAGATTATAGATGGGTCAGCCATACGGATTATCTTGCCTCAAGTCGGGAAGGAGAATGGCTGTATAAGGAAATTATCTTAAACATGCTCTCGGAGAAAACAGATACTCCTCAAGCATATCGTACATTCATGTATAGCGATGATTCAGATAAAATTAATGGCGTTTTCAATACAAAAAGATGGCCTGCTATCTTGGGCTGTGAAAGTTTCGTCTCCAGAATTAAAGAAGAATTTTATGAAGTGAAAAAGCACAGGGAAGTTCCTGATTCCGCCCAGCTTGCACCAGGTCGTAAACAAATCTTAAAGGCAGTCTGCCAACATTATGGTGTAGACGAAAAAGGTTTGCTAACAGGACGACGAGGCAAAGAAAATGAACCTCGAAATGTAGCAATTTACCTTTGCAGAACCTTACGGAATGATACATTAATTGAATTGGGGC
>Ga0307988_1001418_pt1 | contig 13477 bp, 11 predicted proteins | sample EllFjometagen183_FD_203166 | JGI IMG/M metagenome (GOLD analysis project Ga0307988, IMG submission 203166) | Marine microbial communities from Ellis Fjord, Antarctic Ocean - #183 | ecosystem: Environmental > Aquatic > Marine > Unclassified | place: Southern Ocean | collected 2014-10-08 | reverse complement strand
CCACCTCCATGGATATCAAACGGGCGCTTCAACAGCATTTCCAGAAGGTCTCCCTTGATGTAATGCCACGCATGGCCCTTAAATCCGTGGATGATAAAGATCTGGTGGTGGGGGACAAGGGCCTTTCCATTGGTAACCAGGAGAGCGTTGTGGGGGTGCTGGATTTTGTCATCAGCAATGCCATTGTCGAGGGGGCAAGTGATGTTCACATTGAGCCCAAGGAATCCAGCCTCCAGGTTCGGTATCGCATTGATGGGATCCTGCACCATAAAACAGATCTTCCCATTTCCATGTCAGCCGCTTTAAGTTCCCGCATCAAAATTTTATGTAAATTGGATATTTCCGAAAAAAGAAAGCACCAGGATGGCAGACTTCGTGCCCAGGTGATGGAGCAGGATGTGGACATGCGGGTGTCGGTGTATGCAGCGGCCTTTGGAGAGAACATTGTCATTCGTATTCTCTATCGTCAGAGTAATTTCATAGATGTTGATCAGCTTGGCATCACCCCTGAGAATAAACGTAAATTCCTTGAACTCATGGCGCTTCCCTCGGGCATCATCCTTGTGACAGGTCCCACCGGCAGCGGTAAAACCACCACCCTTTATTCTGCCATTAATCAAATTAATGACGGCTCTAAATCCATCATCACCGTGGAAGATCCGGTGGAGTATGTCATGGAGGGGGTGGTCCAGGGACAGCTCAATCATAAACTGGGGCACACCTATGTTGATTTTATTAAATCCATGATGCGCCAGGACCCTGATGTGATCATGGTGGGAGAGATTCGAGATCCGCTTTCAGCTGGCGCTGTGATCCAGGCATCCCTCACCGGCCACAAGGTGCTGACCACTCTTCACACCGAGGATTCCACGGGTGGACTCCTAAGGCTGGTTGACATGGGTATTGATGCCTTTCTCATCACCTCCACAGTGATGGTGGTGATGGCCCAGCGACTGGTCCGGGTGCTTTGTCCCCGTTGTAAGGAAGCCTACACCCCGGATGCGGTTCAATTGGCCATACTGGGAGTGGATACTAATATTTCAAAAAAGGTGAAATTCTATAAAGCCGTGGGCTGCAGCTCCTGTGATCAAATGGGGTACCGTGGCCGTACCGGTGTCCATGAGTTGCTGTGCATGAATGATAAGGTCAGAGATGTTCTGTTGAGCCAGAGCACGGCAAGTGATATTCGACGGGTGGCCCGATCCGGGGCGGGATTGATGACCATGCGGGAGGATGGGTTCTATAAGCTGATGAAAGGGGTGACCAGCTTTGACGAAATTTCCCGGGTGCTTCCCTGGCAGGACACCGAAGATGACCTGACCCGTTCTGCCGAAGAGATCATTGCCATGGCAGAAGGGGAAAAGCGCCCTGTCTCCACCGACGAAGAGTCCGCGGCAATGGATGCTGGCAAAGAAAATAAAAAGGCGGTGTTCGTATCCGGGACAAGAAAAGACGGAGAGCTGTGTCGGGTCTCCCTGGATATTTCAGCCATGGATAAAGCCCGGGAAGAGCTGGTTGATTTTTTCAGAAAATACCAGCGCAATGCGGCTCATGGAGATGGCGGTCAGGTAGATTTATCCACAGGTGAACTTGAGCGGTTTCTTAATTTTGTGAAGGCTGCCATGAAACACGCCAGATCCATGGCGGGGTCTCCCTTTGCAGACCTTGTACTTCGCAAAAAAGGCGGTGAGCTGGAAATTGTTGTGGAGCTTCTTGTGCGGGAGCGAGCTTTAAAAGCCAAGAGGGATGAGGAAATTTACAAGGGCCCCCGACTGCTCAATTTTATCAGAAAACGAAATAAAACCGATGGTAGATCCAGGGAACAGAACACGGGAGCATTGGATGTGGCGGACGGTGCTGCAGGCAGCGGGATGTATCGAAAAGTGGTGAAAAAATTATTGTGGGAACCTCGCTTTGTTTAAATATTTTTCGTGAACAGTTGCGGCCTACCCACGCTTAAACTATTTTGAATATCGATTTGGGCACAACATCGGCAAAGTCGATGAAGTTGATCAAAAAATGCGCCAGCATGACAGGAGGCAACGCGCGCGTTCTCAGGTATGCGATCATGAACACAGCGCCGATAATCGACGTAATAAGAACTGCGTGCAGACCGAGACTCCAGTGGGCAAGACCGAAAGCGACAGAGGAAATTGCCACGATCGCAGACAAACTCTCCGTGAACCTGCTGAGAAATGTGTGCATGTAACCACGGAAAACGAGTTCTTCAACTACCCCAACCAGAAGCAATCCCAATGTCAGGTCAATCCAATTCCAGGCATGGCTCCTAATGGCCGGCATGCCGCCAAGAGACGAGTAGCCCGGAAGTTTTGTCATCCACTGATATCCATTTTGATCTATTACCGTGCCAACGAATACCAAAATCAGAAAGACAAGGAAAAATGACGGCAGACTCTGGGTCGTGAGCCCAAATTCTGCCGGTCGCATTTTCTTGCTGCGGATCAACCATAGCGTGACCACGAGAGGAACAAGTTTCACGCCGACATAATCGATAAACAACCACAGACGCCAGTCTTTGATAAATAAATTTCCAAAATCGTTCAGGTAAAACGGGCTGACCAACAGAACGAGAACCAGTATATGCAGTCCAGTTGTGCCCCTCTGTTCAAATTTATCTGATAACATAGTCATTTCCCTCAAGGACTGTTGTGGGGATCCGGGCTTGCTCCTTGTTGGTGCATGCAGGGTGTTGTGGGGGCTGGGGGATTAAAACCCCCGGCTACCCGATTGAAATTTTTAAGTCAATAATCAAGGTGTGAGCTCATTTTCGTTATATTTTTCAAAACACAAGCATTATAAATCCCGTTTGTTAAATTGCAGTATTGCAACCATCAAAAACAGGCCCGTAAGAACTAATGAAATCAGGACACAAATACCTGCATCTGACTGGTTTTGAACTAATTTGCCTGGTTGATATAATTGGAAATAACTGTATGCGTATAAATGGTCCAGGGACTTACTTAATTTAATTATTGTGTCAAAAAAATATAATGCCACGATTAGACCAATTGTTTTGCTCAGTGCCTTGCCTTTTTCAACTTGAAAGGTACAAATAGCTATAGCCATTGACCCCATGCTTAAAAAGAAAACAAGGCCGACAAAAGCTGCCTTCCCATAGTCGGCAATATTAATCTGCAAATCAAAATAAAGGTGACCTGCAATTGTTCCTAAAAATATTGCGATGAACTGGAGCCCCAAAGCAATGATTAAAAATGTAAAAATGCTTAAAGGAATAATAAACCTCTTAAGGGGTTTGGTTAACAAGATATCAAAAGTTTTTAATTCAATTTCGCCTGTAATATACCTTGCCGGGATACTGACCTGCAGAAACGCAAGACTTATGATAATGATTGGATGTGTATATCCAAACGCCAGCATTTGTGTGGCAAACTGCGCTGTCCCGCCCTGTATGCCTATAAAAGTTGTGAATGCAGGGGGAAGTCTTTGTATAAAGGATACCACGATCTCACTTACTCCGGATTCAAAAAATATCCAGGCAAACAAATATTCAAACAGAAAACAAAACAATGTCAAGATGATCAGGTTGTATTTTTGATCCGATAATATTTTTTTTAAATGTGAATAATATTTGAGCATGCCGGTTTTTATTGTTTTTCGTAGAAGGTCATAAAAGTATCCTCAAGCGAAGGCTCTGGGAAAACCAGGTTTTTTACTTCATATTTTACAATTTGTTTTAATAATAAATTAATATTTCCCCTTACATTTAAAACGAGTCGATGTGAATCCTGTTCTACAATATCCGTACTTTGCAAATCAAAGTCATCCGCTAAAACAGGTTGTGTGAATGTGACTTCAAGCCGCCGGATCATTTTTTCTTTTAGCGACGAAATGGTTTCTTCGGTAATGAGTTTACCATTTTTCACCAGCCCCACCCGGTCGCATATCTTTTCCACCTCAGCAAGATAGTGTGACGAAAAAAATATAGTTTTACCAATGGCCTTAAATTTTTGCAGATAATCATACAAAACATTTTTATTTATCGGATCAAGCCCTTCAGAAGGTTCGTCCATGATGATAAGTTCCGGGTCATCCTGCAAGGCTTGTATTATCCCTAATTTTTGTTTCATCCCATGGGAATAATATTTTATTTTTTTCTTTAAATCTGCATTCGTTAAATGAAACGCATTAACTAATTCTTTCCGCCATTTGGGCTCTTGATGAGAAAATTTATTCATATAGTTTAAAAAATTATGGCCGGTCAATTCTTCATACAACCTTAATTCACCTGGAATATTACCAATATTATTAAAAATTTTATCATAGTGCTTCTGCACATTTTTATTAAAAATTTTCACACTCCCCAAAGAAGGGCGCAGCAAATTCAGCATCAAGCGAATCGTGGTTGATTTTCCAGCCCCGTTGGGCCCAAGAAATCCAAAAATTTCCCCTTTCTGAATCTCAAAGTTTATATCCTCGATTCCAAGGGATTTTCCATAATATTTTGTTAAATGGCTGACTTGAATTATTGGTTCCACTCTATTCTATATCCTTGGTGATCCATTCATGGCCCGGGTTTTTGTTTTGGATCAGATTCGGCAACCGGTCAACGAGGTTGATTACAATTGGATGTTTGAAATACTTGTTTTATTTTAAGATCACGCAACTTCCAGTCTTAGCTTTTTCCCAAGAGCGTTTGCAAATTTTTCCAAGGTTGACAATTTAATATCTTCAGCATGATTCTCAATTCTTGAAATCGCAGATTTTTTGGTGTTTAAACGAGAAGCTAATTCTTCTTGTGTGAGACCAGACTCTTCTCTTGCCTGCTTCAGCATTACTCCGATTTTAAAATGTTCATATCCAGAATCGAAATTTTCTGCAAATGCCGGGTCCTTTTTTTTTCTATTTTTGATATATTTTTGGAGATCACTCATGATTCTTTCCTCTTAAAATAGTCCTTCATGCGTTTCTCAGCAATAATAATTGCCTGTCTGGGAATTTTTTGAGTCTTCTTTTGAAAAGCATGGGTTAAAATAATAATTTCAGAACCATCAAAAAAAACAGAGGATTCGAAATATATTTGATCCAAAATTAACCCTGACTTCCCAAATATTATCTGTGTTAACCATTTTCTTAAAATATTTGGAAGATACATCAATATGCTCTTCGACTATATTCAAAACCCAGACAATTTTTTTAGCCTGTTTTGCGGTTAATTTATCAAGGAACTCTTCAACCGGGCTTTTTCCAGACTCTAACCAGTAAAAATTAATTTCTTTCATATTGCCTATATGTTAACATGCAGGTTAACTAAGTCAAGAAGAATATTTGACCAGTCCGTTCTTCTAACAGTTCGATTTTCTTTGTCTCACATTCCCAGATTGTCAAACAGCGTTGAATTTTGACCCCGCCCTGGTTGTCTAATGCAGCAACTTGTTAGCCCATGTCGTAATAACCTGCTGTAATAGAGATTACGCCGTAAAGTGGTGACACTCTACAAAATTGATTTCCATTTTTATGGTTAATTCCATGACAATCAGGATGACAAGAAATTCCAACGCAAATATTGTAAATAGTTCTTGAAACCCATTTTTTTAGATGGAATAGCAGGGCCACTAAAATTTCATCTATGAAATCATATAGGCTCCTGTTTCTAACGGAATTATTGATTCTTCAACTGGGCTATTTGGAACAATAATGTAACGATATTCTGCTTCATGTCTAAATGAAATGCGTTTCATGAACAGAGCTGAAACGATATCATAGGTTTTTATTGTTTTTTCCCAACTATCTACGGGTTCATAATAAACATTTCCACGATAAGCTTGGGTGTCGTTAATACTATTCGCAATTATTTTATTCAACTTTCCTAAGGTGGTTTTAATTCTAACCCCGTTATTTCTACAATAGCTGTCCCACATAGAAGCGGAACCATTTCTCCTTAATTCTTCGAGAGCCTTTTGGTGATCTTCCAATCTATCATAGAGACATAATTCTTCTGTCTGTAGTGACCAGCAACTACCAAAGAAATCATTTTTTCCTTTTTCGGAAAACTGTTTGTCTTTTTTTGCTTTTTTTAAGAATTCGTACCTGGCTCCTTCAAATGCATCAGGCCAGCTTGTTATTCTCGTAAAATTTATGCGATTAAATTGATATAAATAGAGAAAGGATTCAATTGGAAGATATTTATATAAAGGGGTATCTTCCGGCAAATTCTCTTCACTTTTTCAGTTTCAATGACCGCGAAGTTAAGCTTCGAGAGGGTCACCCCTTGATTTTCAGGTCAGATTTTATGATATCAAGACCGATGCGTTCAACCATCCGACCCATGCGTTCGCGTTTGGAATGGATTTTATAATAGTCAACCACAGTATCAACCATAGCCCGAGCCTCATCAAATACGAGGTCTTCCACCAGAATATCAGCCAACCGCGGTTTTACAGAACCATTCCCACCAATCATAATGGTCCATCCACTCCCGGTCCCATAAAGGGAGATATCCTTGATACAGTTTTCAGCGCACTGGATTTTGCAGCCACTGACCCCCATTTTCATCTTACTGGGAAGCACCATTCCATGGTAGGTTTCATCCAGCAGCATGCCCATCTGGATACTGTCCTGTTTTGCCAGTCGACAATAGGCAAGGCCAGGACAGACTTTGATACTCCGGACACAAAGCCCGGTGGCATGACCAGGATCCATTTCAAGATCCTTCCAGATGTCGTCCACCTGATCCTCGGTTATGCCCAACAAGGCGATGCGTGCTGCACTGGTTATTTTTATAGTAGCTACCGAATATTTTTGGGCCACGGTTCCCAAATTAATCAATTGATCCGGGGTTACAATCCCACACGGTATGTGCGGTGCAATGGCATATGTTACATTTTTTTTACCCCGTTGACGAATCACTCCCTTTTCACCATCTTTGAGCATAAACAACTCCAATTGTTTTTCTATTTTTTTTCCCGCAACTGATTTTAAAACAAAACCATGTGAATGTCTAAATCTTATTTAGTACTATATCATCCCTACTGTTAATGATTTTGTTTTATACATTTCACGACAACCGCTGCGCGGCAGACTTCCTGCCAATTTAAATATCCTGCAAGTTGCCAAACACTATAGGTTTCCTTCATAGCGTGCCCTGCAACTTGCAGGTATGAGTGAAAGAACCTGTGAATGCTACACACGGTCCGTCCATCTGCTTATTGAATTCTATGGTAAAGCCCCTGATAAATTGTAAAAGGAACAATTACAGGATTATTCCCTGCATCGAAAAAATAAAGACCACTGGTCTGCTGCTACTTTACGCATCTGCTACAGCGGCATCAAGTTCTTTTTTGTCAATGTGCTTAAAAGAAACTGGCACACTCTTTCTATGGTTCATGCCAAACGGTCAAAAGCAACCGCCGGCGAACCTGCCAGTTGGATGTCATGGAATTTATCCGGCGTTTTTTGCAGCATGTCCTGCCCACAGGGTTCATGAAAGTTCGATATTATGGTTTTTTGCACCTTTGTTCATCAATCCTTCTGGGTTATCTATCAGTTATTACCAATTTTTCGATTGCTTCTTTCCAAGATTCCGGATTTTTTATTGCCCATGTCATTGTGTCTGATCCAGAATCGGTTTCGTATTGAATGCATAAAAGTTTAGAAAAAACTGATTTACCATTAAAAGCATTCGGCAAAGACACCTCAGTTATTGATTTTATTTGAATTACATATTCTTTGAGAGGCAATGCTCTGATAAAATCAATTTAATCGTAGTAAGCAAAAGGCCTACTCCCAAAAGTACGGACATGGCGATTACGAATGCTGTTTTCATTTTACGGTTTATTGATAGCTAACCGGCATTATCTTTTCCCTGATCGGTCAGGTATTCAGCCCGGCTTCGGGAAAAAGTACTTTAAAACAGGTTCCCTGTCCTGGAAAACTTTCCACCCCGACCATTCCGCCGTGGTGTTTGACAATTCCGTGGACAATGGCAAGACCCATACCAGTTCCTTTGTCTGCCGTTTTAGTGGTAAAATAGGGGTCAAATATCCGGTCTTGAATTTTAGAGTCTATGCCTCCCCCTGTGTCCTTGACACCCAGACAGATATATGGGCCTGGCAAGCATCCCTTCTTGGTTAACTTTTGAGAATTGTTCCCTCTGTTTTTCTCCAGGAAGATCTCAAGGATGCCGCCATTTTTTTCCATTGACTGCACTGCATTGGCCAAAAGGTTCAGAACAACACGATGGATCTGAGAAGCGTCTGCCACGATATAATGTGCCGTGTCCGGCAAATTATAGATAAACGTTATACTTTCAGGCAGGGACGCCCGGATCAATTCCGCTGTTTCTTCAACAATTGAATTGAGATTGACCAATTCAGTTTCTTTTTCGGTTTTCCGGCTAAAATTTAACAATTGTCCGACAACCTCCTTGCCCCGCAAACTTGCTGTCTTAATTTCCCCAAGGCTGTGCCACACATTTCCCATGGGATTCATATCCATCAGTGCCAATTCAGCATTGCCGATGATAACCCCCAGAATATTGTTGAAATCGTGGGCAATCCCAGCGGCCATAGTGCCGATGGCTTCCATTTTCTGGGATTGCCGCAGGGATTCTTCCAGCCTTTTTTTTTCAGCAAGGGAAGAAACTTCTTGTGTAACATCACGGGCAATCACTTTCACTTCAACAGGATTGCCGCCCAAGTCCCTGAAAAGGATATTTCTATACTCCAGATATATCTCTTCTTGATGAGTTGTCATGAGGACAAACCTGCCACTATCATTACCTTTTTTATTAATCCGGGCCAGGTACTCATAAAACCCGTCTTGGTACTGCCGTGACATGAGGTCTTGAATATTGAATGGGTCCAGACCATTGGTTTTTAATATTGAAGGCTTTTTAAAAGTTAAATTATGCTCTGTTACCATTCCTGCCATATCATGAACAAAAATCCAATCCGACCCCTTTTCAAATAGTTCTCGATACCGTTTTTCAGACATCTCAAGATTTTTATTGGTGTCAATAAGATGGCCTATCTTCTCTTTGATCTGATGTTCAAGGATTTCATGCCATTTTGAAAACCGACTGAACTGGATATAGGTAAACAAAAATCCCAGGGGCCAGAACGCCAGGTCCAGCAACCGAATTGTCGGCAGTTTAAACGCTGTAAACACCATGTCATTCAAACCAAAAACCAAGATAAACATATATCCCAATGCCATTAAACGGCGTTCATGGATGGGGATTTCATGGCTTCTGTATACGGTTACGGCCAGAAAAACCATACCCCCCAGCAAAAGAAGGACAAAAATTGAATACAGCGGGCCTGTTTCAAGCCCTGTGAACCCTTCTCCTGTCAGCATGGTCCTTTGAATATGACGGTCGGTTAAGATAAGATTTGAAGACCAGATCAATGCCTGGCCTATGACCTGGGTGGACAACAGCATCCCGCGACTGACCCGGGTTATTTTTTTTTGCCTGACCGCCCATACAAATCCATAGGCCATGGAGCAACTCATGAAGAGAAGGCCCAGGATGGTTCTGGACAGGACCATGACCATATCCTCAGCAGGCCCCTGTAATTGCAGGATCCGAACCCATGCATACAGGGCATTGCAGACAAAGATCATCCCAAACCAGAGATATGATTTATTCTTTTTTTGATTAAACCAGCAGACAATGTATAAAATGCCCAGGAAAACAGAGAGGGTCACAGAAATTTCCATTGTTTTGGTCACTTGGGGCAACTGCATGGGCCAAGGGCGCGGGTCTTATTTTTCTCTGGCGGCAAGACCTGCCATCCTTCTCCTTTTTCTTCGGGTTGACATTAAAAAGCCTTTTTTTATCCGTATTTTTTCGGTCTGGTTCAGTTTAATCATTTATCCGATTTTTTTGCCACGCATTTTTTATGTTCCCAGGATAGTCGAATAAGATTCTGAACAAGGCCTTTGCCAAGGCCTTTATACTCAGGGTGGATAGCAATATCACAGATATAGGAACAGTCTTTCCCATCAACCAGCAGACGTCATAGTAGCCAAATGCCGGGAGTAATGTCCCGGACAGGGTGAAGGGCTGAAAGTCAAGAGCGAAGGAAAAAGGTATTCATTAGCTCTGTACATACAGTGAATCTGAATGGAGGAGTACTGTACAGGCGCATGATGGAAAACTGTCCTTCAAGTAATTTGCCCGGTTACTGCCCGGTAATCTTGATGAAACGCCCTGTGCGGACCCGCATGCAGGGTGTTGTGGGGGCTGGGGGATTTAAAACCCCCGGCTACCCGATTTAAAATTATCATGTAATAATCAAGGATTTACTCCGGGGGCTGCATGTTGTTTGCTATTATCAAGTAAGACCTCACCGGGAATGGCTCTTCCAACGGATTCCCTAAATTCGATACCCCAAATGAATTTAAATCCTTTTAGAAATAAATAAAGAAAAATCAATGGCAGAATCATTACTCTAAAAGTAAATAAAGCCATCAAATTTAGGACGGTTGGAACAGCCTCATCCATTCTATCGACCAATTCAGATATTTTGGTTTTAAAGGCTTTCATTTTACCGGCAATATTTGAAGTCACAGATCTAAGTGATTCAAGTATCCCTTTATTTTTTCCGGATAATCTGTCTGTAATAGATTCGACATCATCATCCATATCCTCTATGTTTTCCGTAACGCTTCTTTTTTCTGACGAAAGGCGATCACGCTCAGATTCTTTTAATGACAACTCAGAAGCAAGCTTCTTAACCTTTTCGTCTTTATTTAAAATGTTAAGAGTTTTTAATAACCCTATCTGATTTTCCCGCTCAGATAGTTTTCTCTCAATTTGATCGATCTCTCCATCAAAGATGGATATTTTTTCAGAAAGGTTACTTAATTTTGATAATTCTTGATCGCGTTTGTCTTGAAGTGCTATGAGGTCATTATTTAAGGCGGTTTCTATTTCACCAGCGATTTCAGGCATATTTGAAATAGATTCAAAATCAATCTTATAACTTTCCAAAGTCTGGATATTCTTTTCAAATTTTTCCTTGATAAAGGTATTGTCTACAACGGCATTCATTGTAATTGCCAGAACAATTATATATCTAAGAAAGAGCATGAAAACAAAAATCTTCATTGCCATATTGAAATATTTTACATTGCGCATGAACGTTGTAAAAAATAAAATTACACCAGAAATTGATATCAATATTTTGAAAAAAGTTTCTGAAACTATTTCCAGCAAAAGCTTTTGTATAATTAATGATCCTAATGCATATTTCATTAGGGTCGAGAATTGCTCTACCAGATCATTGATAGGGTCAAGCATTTCACCAATGGTAACAGATGATCCGAAAATACCCACTTGTACTGATTGGAGAACGGATATGGCTGCATTAAAGGCACGCGCTATCCCAAAAGTTATTGTTCCTTGAATTATTGCATTATCTACATATTCAGTTGACATTCTGTCAAAAAAATCAAACCAGGAGACTATGGCTAAAAGAGTTACGGCTGTTAATATATAAACCCTATTTTTATTGTTATTTACTGCTACAATTTTAGTAATAGCTTCCATTCCTGGCTCTCCTCAAATATAGATATTCAGTACGCTGACAATCCAACTCAAAGCTGTATTACCTAAAATTTTCTTAAAATACAATGTGCTTGTTTTAAACATAATTTTTTATTCATTTGAATGACTCAAGTATCTTTTAGTCTTTTATGATATTCGAATATATCTATCATTTCTTCCGGGACATCATCACCCCTGGGCCTTAAAAGTGCCCTCCAAAAATTTTCTTTTTTTCCTATCCCATAGGCATATTGATCATATTTTTTATTTGTTTTTGTCGGGAGGATCACCCCGCGTTTTTTCCCCATACTATATAATAACCGATCCAACATGTTGAGTTCCGGTAGTTTGATTGTCATGTTGTGATTCTCCCCTTATCTCACCATTTAACGCGCTGGTCACCGGCGGCTGCTTTTTGCCGTCCGGTTGACTGGCAGGTTATGGTCTGATATTTCGGCAAAAAAATAAATATCATGTAGCTGGAACATGCGTGGAAGTTAACTTGGCCAAAAGTCTTCCATTCTTGCCAGTTATTTGCGTCCTGATTACAATTACTTTGCTTCCTCTGCGGACAAATCTGGATTCAGCTTTTATTTCACCTTCTTTTTGATTTCCAATTAGCGTTGTATGAAGGTCAATCGCTAATGGAAAGCCCTTACCATCTGGTCCTATTTCCTGGCAACTAATTGCTAAAACAGAAGCAGTGACATCAGCCAGCCAGATCATCGCACCAGCCTGAACGGTACCAAATGGATTAAGCATTCCCTTAGATATTGGCATTCGACTAATGACATATTCTTCATTACGCTCTTCAATGAAAAATTCAATGTCACCAGACCTTTTTCTGGAATTAATATGATCTTGAAGTGTTTTCATAATTTCCTGTTTGAAACCATAATGCCAAAATCATCGGTAAAATTCGGTGCATTTTCGTTTGTTAAATATTTCTAAAAATGAAGCTTATCTTCGATTACAGTTTTTTGGGGAGGATCAGATTTTTACGCAGTTAACCCAAATAACCAGAGCGGTATTTTTCGACTGTCCGTGGTATAGTTTGTATCAATAACAAGATAACTATTCTTTACATTATAAATCTGCTTAAACGTTTTATTTTTTCCACCGATTTCAAATATCATATCCTGAACCCTGAAGTCTCCAATATCTGAATAATAAATTTGGGGAAAACAACCGGCAAAAAAAGTTTCACGCACTGTTCCTATATTGGCATCAACGCCAAATTCTTCAGCAAATGTATAGAGAATATTCGTATTATTAAAAAGCAGTTTCTCAGGTTTCCTGGAGATTTTAGCTGAATATTTTTTGATGGAATGAAAAATTTTTGTATCGTTCAGAATATCCAGATATGTATTCAGGGTGGGTGGCGTAATCCCTAATGTCCTGGATAATCCTGCAATATTAACCTTATACGGCACCCCGGATTCAATAAGCTTTGCAATAAGTCTTTTAAACACGGAAACATGACCATATTCCATCTTATTGCAGGAAGGGATATCCTCATTGATGATCTTCTGCAACGCGTTAAAAAGCTTGGTTTTAAATTCATCTCTGTCCTCAATAAAAAACGGATAAGCCCCATATTTTAAATATTCAAGAAAACTGCTGTATAGATTGGTATTGGAAAGCGCAAGATCAAGACTGATTTGTGAACCATTCTTAATGATTTCATCCAGAGAATATTGTGCAAGGATCTTTTTTCCACTGAGTTTAAGAAATTCATGAAAACTTAATGTTTCCATATGAATTGTTACGCACCTTCTGCTCAAATCATATTTTTCATATTGAATATTCAGCATAGATGATCCACTGAACCGGATCATCATTTCAGGAAATGAATCATAAATATTTTTTAATTCCTGGGCCCAGTTTTTATATTTATGTATTTCATCAAATACAATAACCTTCCCCCCTATGATTGAAAATTCATCC